>Ga0213841_1000098_pt1 | contig 223008 bp, 218 predicted proteins | sample SWPATP23_FD_160125 | JGI IMG/M metagenome (GOLD analysis project Ga0213841, IMG submission 160125) | Coastal seawater microbial communities from Marineland, Florida, United States - SWPA TP2 #3 | ecosystem: Environmental > Aquatic > Marine > Coastal | place: USA: Florida | collected 2016-08-14
GTTTGCTTGACGATCATAGCGAGTTGGAACCACCTGATCCCATCCCGAACTCAGCAGTGAAACGACTCAGCGCCGATGGTAGTGTGGGGTTTCCCCATGTGAGAGTAGGTCATCGTCAAGCTTCTAACACGAAAACCCCGGTAGGTGAACCTGCCGGGGTTTTTCTTTGTCTGGCGAAAAGTGCCAGGGGCCGGTGTGTGCCAGGAGCGGACACTGCCAATGGCACCTCTTCGAGCGGCACAATGCCCAATGGTGGCCTGACCTGGAGCGGCACGGACGGGGACGGAGGGTTTTAATTTTGACCACGTTGTTTGTGGTCTAAATTAAAACCCTCCGTCCCCCTAGAATGGCTCCACTCCCCCCAACCAAAACTACCACCTCAAATTCACTCCCCAGCCCAAAACAAACAAGATTGGAATAACCTGCGACAGGTGCCTCGGCAGAGGGGAGTGGTCCCCTCCGAGGGGGACGGAGGGATTAAATTTAGCCCAGAAAAAGCCTGGTCAAAATTTAAGTCCCTCCGTCCCCGTCCGTGCCGCCGCAGGTCAGGTCACTTTCGAACACCGTGCCGCCGCAGGTCAGGTCACTTTCGAACACCGTGCCACTCCAGGGTGGGAACGTACTCCGATTCAATATCGTGCCGCTCGAAGAGGTGCCATTGGCAGTGTCCGCTATTGGGCACCTTTGCGACAAAACATATGGCAAGCTAAACTCTCAAGGCAAGCGCTATAAATCAACCCCCGCCAAAAAATACACGTAAAAGACCTCAAATGTAATGAACGATCTAACAGTTACAGTTATCCAGCAGCCACTGGTATGGCAAGAACCGGAAGCAAACAGAGCTCGATTTGAAAAACTGATTACCGAACAGGCGCAAAACAGTGACCTGATTGTACTGCCAGAAATGTTCACTGCCGGATTTAGTATGGATACACAAAAAGTGGCTGAGGAAGAAGACGGAACTACTCGTCAGTGGATGGCCGAGGTCGCGAAAGTATCAGACGCGGTAATCACCGGAAGCTACGCGGTGAAAACAGAGCAAGGTATTGTCAACCGGCTCGTATGGATGCGACCTGACGGCAGCTTCGAATATTACGATAAACGCCATCTGTTCCGTATGGCGGGAGAACACAAACGCTATGAAGCTGGCGACAAACGTATTATCGTCGAGCTCAACGGTTGGCGCTGTTGCCCCATGATCTGTTACGACCTGCGGTTTCCCGTCTGGTGTCGAAACAACGACGACTACGACCTGTTGGTGTTTGTCGCCAACTGGCCGGCCGCGAGAGCCTACCATTGGCGAACCCTGCTAAAGGCTCGCGCCATAGAAAATCTCAGCTGCCTGGTGGGCGTCAATCGCGTCGGTGAAGACGGCAATGGCCATACCTACAGCGGCGACAGTATCATACTCGATGCTCAGGGCTCGGCACTGGTCGACCCCGGTTCGGAGGCGGGTGTCTATACGGCCACCCTGAGCGCTTCAGAGCTACAGCGATATCGGGAGCGATTCCCGGCACACCTGGATGCAGATGATTTTTCTCTCACCTAATTCCATACAGTACACTAGAAATGCAAGGTTAAAGCCGCATAAGGCCCGTCCATTGTGAAGTCGCCCTCCAGGTCACCTTCGTCTTGCACATCCAGCGACATATAGCGGTAACCGAGTTCAAAGCCCAAGTCCAGCAGTGGGATGAAATCCGTGGCGTAAGCGATACGCGCGCTTATATCGGTGAAAGAATCCCCGCTATAGCCAATGGCATTGGCATCGGCACCCACAGACCAGCCGGTAAACGGCAGATCAAACTGCGCCTTGACATAAAACATAGGGATGACGCCATCCAGGTCGACAGTTTCCATGGTGCTGGTGGTTTGAGACACAACCGTCGCTTCACCCTCAAATGCGCGAACCGTCAGCCCCAGGTCGAGGTTTATCCAGTTGTCCAAAAGCTCGTAGTACAGAATGGCATCGGTATGGGACAGTTCCAGGTCTGAAGTTACTGTTTCGTTCACCGCGAAGGTCTGATCATCCAGGGTAAACTCCGTGGCAATGGTGGCAGTTTCGGTACTGGAGATATCTGTGTGCTGCAACTTGATATTGGGGATCAGCGGAACCGGATGCTCTAGCGCAACATAATAGAAATTGTTGCTTTCATCGTCGAAGTTGAGATCTTCCAGATCAATAGGAATCGTGCCAGCCTCGCCGCTGTAATCGGCATTCCACTGGCCCACACCGGCGTAGACGCCCAGGACGGTGTCGGCTTGTGTCAGGGGGGCAAGTGCTGCCAGGCAAGCGGCAGAGAGAAAATTTTTCATGATGTCTTTACTCGTTTTTGGACGTTTGTTGATCACTGTGTTCGTTATTGTAGGTATTGGGTTTTTGCGTTAACGCTCTTTTATTGGTTTTTATGTCATCAGTAAAAGCCAATTTATAACAGAAAACTCTCGATAACTGTTAACTCCATCAAAAGATTCTAGCCCATTTTAAGGTGTGACTAACGCCAGTTCTCATTTACGCTGTTTTTGCGTGATGCTGCAGTATTTTCAGAAAGGCATTGGCAGCGTTACTCAGGCTCCGTTCGCTGTGGTATATACAACCCAGCTTGCGCGCAATATTGACCTGGCCGATTTTCAACGGTTGTAGCTGCTGGTCGATGATGGTATCTGGCAGTACCGCCCAGCCCAGGCCGATAGAAACCATCATCTTGATGGTATCCAGGTGATTGGTGGCCATGGTGATCTCCAGGTTTACACCCCGTTGATCAAAAAGATGCTTGATCAGTTTAGTGGTGTAGGTATTGATGTCCGGCAGTATCGCCGGGTAGGGGCTCAAATCACTGAGCTCCAGGTTGCGTTGCTTAACCAGGGGGTGTTCTGGCGAGGTGACAAAGCGCAAGCTATCCGGCCAGATAATGTGGGAGCGGATGCGGCTGTCGATTTTGATATCCCGCAGGGCTTCGGTGTCTGGCGCCAGGGTGATTACCGCCAGGTCGTAACGACCGTGCACCACCTCATCGTAGGCTTTCTCGGAATCCAGAAAGTCCAGATCCAGGCGTACCTCTGGGTAAGTGCGGGCAAATTCCCGCAACACTGGTGGCAGCCGATGTAGGCCGATATGGTGGCTGGTAGCCAGGGAAAGTGTGCCTTTGACTTCACCGGACAGGTCGGAAATCAGGCGCTGGGTATCGGTGACTTCCAACAAAATCTGCCGCGCCCGTGGCAGCAGTGCACGGCCGGCCTCTGTGAGGGTGACTTGTCGGCCGATGCGGTCAAAAAGGCGGCAGTTGAGTTGTTGCTCCAGCGCTGCAATGCGCTTGCTGACCGCAGGCTGGGTTAGGAAGAGGACCTCGGCAGCCTCTGAAAAGGACCCCTTTTCCGCGACCATTTGAAAGGCTTTGAGGTTCTGCGTGTCCATTTATTGAGCACCACTTATAAAGCACTATCGGCGGCAGCCTTGTATGCTAGGGAATTGTCATCTTACATCTATTCCAATTTGGAATCCAATCTATAAAAAAGATGAATTTGTTTTATCGTGGGCGGACGCGTAGACTGTCGGCCACAGAAATAAAGCTGTTCGCAGTAAACAGCGCGAAACCGTGATTAAACCGCTTCGAGGTGGACAATGGTAGGCAAGACTCTTTATGACAAACTCTGGGACGCGCACCTGGTAAAACAGCGCGACGATGGATCGGCATTGATCTATATCGATCGCCATATCATCCACGAAGTGACGACTCCCCAGGCCTTCGAAGGCCTGCGTATGGCTGGCCGCAAGCCCTGGCGCGTGGACTCCATTTTGGCCACGCCGGACCACAATGTACCTACTACCGTCAAAGAGCGGGCGTCTGGCGTGGAGGGCATCGAAGACCCTGTGTCCAAAATTCAGGTCAAAACCCTCGACGATAACTGCGATGAATTCGGCATTTTGGAATTCAAGATTAATGACAAGCGCCAGGGCATTGTGCACGTGATCGGACCGGAAACCGGTGCCTGCTTGCCGGGTATGACGATTGTGTGTGGCGACTCTCACACCGCCACCAACGGTGCTTTGGGCGCTTTGGCTCACGGCATTGGCACTTCCGAAGTTGAACACGTAATGGCCACCCAGTGCCTGGTGGCGAAAAAGATGAAAAACATGCTGATCAAGGTGGAAGGTCAGTTGGGTGCCGGCGTCACATCGAAAGATGTGGTGTTGGCGATTATCGCCGAAATCGGCACTGCCGGAGGTACCGGGTACGCGGTGGAATTTGGCGGACAGGTGTTCCGCGATATGTCCATGGAAGGCCGTATGACCGTCTGTAACATGGCCATCGAAGCCGGAGCCCGCGCCGGTATGGTGGCAGTGGATCAGACCACCATCGACTATGTGCAAGGCCGTACCTACGCACCCAAGGGTGAGGACTGGGATCGCGCTGTTGCGAGCTGGAAGGCGCTGGTCAGTGACGAGGATGCCGTGTTTGACAAGGTGGTGGAAATTGACGGTTCCCGGATTCAGCCGCAAGTCAGCTGGGGGACTTCCCCCGAGATGGTGCTGCCGGTCGGTGCCACAGTGCCGAACCCGGCCAACGAGAGCGATCCGGTGAAAAAAGCCGGCATTGAGCGCGCGCTGGAGTATATGGGCCTGAAAGCCGATCAGAAGATCACCGATATCCCAGTGGACCGCGTGTTTATCGGCTCCTGTACCAACTCCCGTATTGAAGATATCCGCGCGGCGGCAGAAGTGGCCAAGGGTCGCAAGGTGGCCGACTCAGTGATTCAGGCCATGGTGGTGCCCGGTTCAGGGCAGGTGAAAGCCGAGGCGGAAGCCGAAGGGCTGGACAAAATCCTGGAAGCCGCCGGTTTTGAATGGCGCGAGCCCGGTTGCTCCATGTGTCTGGCGATGAATGCCGACAAGTTGGGTAACGGAGAGCACTGTGCGTCCACGTCTAACCGCAACTTTGAAGGGCGTCAGGGCTACGGCGGCCGTACCCACCTGGTGAGTCCGGCTATGGCCGCGGCAGCGGCGGTTAAGGGCCATTTTGTTGACGTTCGCGAACTTTAAGGCGGGGAGAGAAACTGATGAAAAGCTTTACACAATTAAAAGGTATTGCCGCGCCTATGGACCGCGCCAACGTCGATACCGATATGATCATTCCCAAAAACTTTTTGAAGTCCATCAAACGCACTGGTTTCGGCAAGAACCTGTTTGACGAGATTCGCTATCTGGATGAAGGGATTCCCGATCAGGATTGCAGCGGCCGTCCATTAAACCAGGAGTTTCCGTTGAACTTTCCTCGTTATCAGGGGGCGAAGGTATTACTGGCACGTGAAAACTTCGGCTGTGGTTCCAGTCGTGAGCACGCGCCCTGGGCCCTGGACGACTACGGCTTCCGAGCTATAATCGCTCCGAGCTATGCGGATATCTTCTATAACAACTCGTTCAAGAACGGCCTGCTGCCGATCATTCTGTCTGCGGAAACTGTCGATCAGCTGTTTAACGAGATGTATGCCACCGAAGGCTACGAGCTGGCCATTGACCTGGAAGCACAGACGGTGACCACCCCGAGCGGAGAGTCTTTCCAATTTGATATTGACGAATTCCGTAAGCATTGCCTGCTGAACGGCCTCGACGATATCGCCCTGACCCTGCGGGAGGCCGATGCTATTCGAGCTTACGAAGAGAGGCGTAAACAGGAAGCGCCCTGGCTTTTTGGGGCCGTTGTACCGGAATAGTGCTGTACCAGCATAGAGATCCGGAACAGAGAATAACTGGACCAGTTGGATGCACCCGAACAGTTAAACAAAATCGAGAAAGAGTTATGTCACGTAATGTATTGATTATGGAAGGGGACGGTATCGGCCCCGAAATTATTGCCGAAGCCCGCAAGGTGTTGGAAGCGGTGGATAAGCAGGATAACTTGGGGCTCAACTTTGTAGAGGGTATGCTCGGTGGTCGCGCCTACGATAAGTATGGCCACCCCTATCCGGAAGAGACCCGGGAAATAGCCCGCGCCGCAGATGCCATTCTGTTTGGTGCCGTAGGCGGCCCCCAGTGGGATGGTAAAACCGAACGCCACCTGCGTCCGGAAGCCGGCTTACTGGATATTCGTTCAGACCTGGACCTGTTTGCCAATCTGCGTCCGGCCATCACCTTTGCCCAGTTGGCCGATGCCTCTCCCCTCAAGCCCGAGCTGGTGGCTGGCCTGGATATCCTGATTGTTCGCGAGCTGACCGGCGGTATCTATTTTGGTGAACCCCGCGGCATTCGCACTCTGGAGAACGGCGAGCGCCAGGGTTACAACACCGACGTCTACAGTGAATCCGAGATCCGCCGGATTGCCAAGGTGGCGTTTGAAGCGGCGCAGAAGCGCAACAAAAAACTTTGCTCCGTCGACAAGGCCAATGTGCTGGAAGTGACCGTGCTGTGGCGTGAGATTATGGAAGAGATGGCCAAAGACTACCCGGACGTGGAACTGACCCATATGTACGTGGATAACGCGGCCATGCAACTGGTGGTCAATCCCAAGCAGTTCGACGTGATTGTGACGGGTAACCTGTTTGGCGATATTTTGTCCGACGAAGCTTCCATGCTGACCGGTTCCATCGGCATGTTGCCGTCGGCTTCCCTGAACGAATCCAACAAGGGCTTCTACGAGCCCTCTCACGGTTCCGCGCCAGACATTGCTGGCCAGGGCATCGCCAACCCCCTGGCCACGATCCTGTCCGCCGCCATGATGCTGCGCTACTCACTGAATGCGGGGGCATCTGCCGACCGCATCGAAGCGGCAGTCAGCAAGGTGCTGGATCAGGGCCTGCGCACCGGGGATATTATGTCTGAGGGCACTACCCGGGCCAGCACTGCTGAGATTGGTGACGCGGTGGTTGCCGCGCTCTAGATGGGATAGGTCTGTCGGGGCAATGGCATCACCCCCCCCTGAAATGGTACCATTCAGCCCCTAATTCTCCCTTTTTACTGATAGCCAAAGAGAACTGAAGTAATGCGTGTTGGATTTGTTGGTTGGCGTGGCATGGTAGGCTCCGTATTGATGGAGCGGATGTTGGCTGAAGGCGATTTTGCCGATATCGAGCCGATTTTCTTCACCACCTCCAATGTGGGTGGTCAGGGTCCGGATATTGGACGCGATATTCCCGCCCTTAAAGACGCGCGTGATATTGAAGAACTCAAACCGATGGATGCCATCGTCTCCTGTCAGGGCGGCGATTACACCAAAGCGGTTTTCCCTGAGCTGCGCAACGCCGGATGGAATGGCTACTGGATCGATGCGGCTTCAAGCCTGCGGATGGACGACAGCGCGCTGATTGTGCTGGATCCTGTCAACGGTGACGTGATTCGGGAAGGTCTGGCCAATGGCGTTAAAAACTACATTGGTGGTAATTGTACGGTCAGTCTGATGCTGATGGGATTGGGTGGCCTGTTCCGTGAGGGCCTGGTGGAGTGGACCTCCGCCATGACTTATCAGGCCGCCAGTGGCGCCGGTGCGCAAAATATGCGCGAACTGATCTCCCAGATGGGAGTACTGCGTGATGCGGTTGCTGATGAGTTGGCCAACCCGGCGTCTGCGATCCTGGATATCGATCGCAAGATTGCCGCCACCATGCGTGATGCCACCTTCCCGACAGACAACTTTGGCCACCCGCTGGCTGGCAGCCTGTTGCCTTTTATCGATACCCAGTTGGATAACGGTCAGAGCCGTGAAGAGTGGAAAGGGCAAGCGGAGACCAACAAGATCCTGGGGCGCAGTGACAACCCGATTGCCATCGATGGCACTTGTGTGCGTATTGGTGCCATGCGCTGCCACAGCCAGGCGCTGACTATCAAGTTAACCCGGGATGTACCCCTGTCCGACGTGGCATCTATTCTGGATGAAGCCAACGAATGGGCCACTGTTGTCCCCAATGAGCGGGGGGCCACTTTGAGTGGTCTCACACCCACCAAAGTGACCGGTACCCTCTCTATTCCCGTGGGCCGCCTGCGCAAAATGAATATGGGACCAGAGTACCTCAACGCCTTCACCGTGGGTGATCAGCTGTTGTGGGGCGCAGCCGAGCCCTTGCGCCGCATGTTACGCATACTGAAGGAGGAGAAGTAAAGCCTCGATTGGTTTTGCGCTCCTTAAAAAAGCCCGGTGTCTACACCGGGTTTTTTTATTTGAGCATTAGTTCACAGTCACGCTGACGCAAATTTCATTTAATCCCTCTTGTGTCTATACCTGCATGTTCTATGCTCTACGAAGGACGGAACTAAACTTATTGATATAAGCCCGCGGTGGATTGAGGGGGTTTAGACGTAATTCACCGGGGCACTCAACAGGCCCAAAAGTTGCGGAAAAGCTATTTATAATGAATACTTACGGCCATTAGTGAAGAAATATTCGAGGTTTCAGACCTTATTGATTCCTCAGATATAAAGCTCGAACCCTGGTGCAATATAGACACGTGGTCATCGCAACACGTGAACAAGCGTTGGCGGGGGGTATGGTGGCGTTGCACATGCGAAACGCCAGTTCGTATCAGCCAGCTATTAAAATGGCGCACATGGGGGCTTGAGAGATTATAAAAGGATCATCCTATGCGTCTTCGTAAGCTGGCTTTGGCTGTTGGATTGGCTGGATCTCTTGGGGCAAGTGTTGCCAATGCCCTGGGATTGGGGGAGATAAAGCTCAATTCCACTCTGAATCAACCCCTGGATGCGGAGATAGCGCTGCTGCAGGCAAGGGATCTGACCGAGGCTGAGATTCTGGTCCGGTTGGCTTCACGGGAGGACTTCCAGCGCGCCGGCGTCGACCGTTTGTTCTTTCTGACAGACCTCCGCTTTCGAATAGACCTGGATAACAGCGGTGGACCGGTGATCCGGGTTACCTCACGCAAACCGGTGCGCGAGCCCTACATCAATTTCCTGCTGGAAACCCAGTGGCCCAGCGGTCGCCTGTTGCGTGAATACACCCTGTTAATGGATCTTCCGACCTTTGGCGACGAGTCTGTGCGTCCGATCCGCGGCGCTCAGACTCAGCGAGCGGCAGCCCAGACACCTTCAACCCGGCCCAGTCAGCCGGCTGCGCCTTCGTCCCAGGCGGAACCCGAACCCGCTGCCGCACCGCAGCGTACCTCGCTCCAACGCCAGGAAAGTCACCGTTCGGAGGTTGAAGTTTACGGACCTGTTACCGCTGACGATACCCTGTGGGAAATTGCGTTGCGGGTTCGCCCCGGGCGCAGCGTGTCGGTGCATCAGACGATGCTGGCACTGCAGCGATTGAACCCGGGTGCTTTTATCAAAGGCAATATCAACCTTTTACGCAAAGGGCAGGTGCTGCGGGTACCCACCCTGGCGCAGATCGAAAATGTAACCCTGCAGCAGGCCGTCAACGAGGTGGCCTATCAGAATAACGAGTGGAACGGTGGCGTTAAAGAGCCGGCAATCGGCGCTCAACTCGATGCGGCCAAACGCACGGTCACCGAACGTCAAACCCAGCAAACCATTGAGGGCCGGGTGAAACTGGCGGCAGCGGGCTCGGCCCAAAGCGCCGAAGGAGGCAAGGGTAGTGGCGCGGAAAGTGGTTCTGCCGATGCGCTTGAAAACGAATTGACCGCGGCATTGGAGGAGCTGGATCGCTCCAAGCGTACCAACACCGAACTGACCTCCCGCATCAGCGAGCTGGAACAGCAGATCTCCACCATGGAGCGTCTGCTGCAAGTGAGCAACGAGGAATTGCGGGCCTTGCAACTGGCCAGCCAACAGAAATCGGAAGAGGCGGCTGCCGCTGAAGCGCCTAAAAAAGTCGTCCGCAGCAGCAAACCCGCAGAGCCATCTCTCGTGAACTTGCTGATGGACAACATCCTGCTGGTGGGGGCCGGTCTGCTGGCCTTTATTGCCGGTGCTTTCCTCTTCTTGCGCCGGCGCACAGAGGAGCCTGAAGACGATTCAGGTGAGATTGCCGAGGCGCCTGAATTCGACGCCGAGCTGGGTGAAGAGCCCACCGAACTGGTTCAGGATGAAGACGTTGAAGAAACATTTGATCTCAACGTCGAAGATGAACTTCAGCTGCCGGAAGAGGAGCCCGTCAGTGCGGAGGCAGAAACTGGCGATGTGGTCAGCGAGGCCGATATCTATATTGCCTATGGCAAGTTTGATCAGGCTGAAGAGATGTTGCTCAAGGCTTTGGAGAAAGAGCCGGAGAGTACCGACATCCGCCTGAAACTGCTGGAAGTCTATGCCGAATCCAAAGACCTCGAGCGCTTTGATGAACACTTCCTGCAGCTTCAATCCCTGGGTGACGACTTTGCCCAGCAACGTGCAGCTGACTTGCGGCAAACTATCCCCAATGCCGGCGAGTTTGAACCGGACGCAGCCTCCCTGTCCGAGACCGGGGGCACCTTCGATGCAGCAGCGGAGATTGATCTGGATCTGGACCTGAATGCACTGGATGAGCCCGTACCGGCGTCTGCTGAAATAGACAGTACTGGCGATGCGGCAGATGAACTGAACTTGGACCTCGACCTGGAATTCGATGAAAAAGAACAGTCTTCAACGGACCTGAACGAGATTTCGAGTGGCTCCGATGCGTTGACGCTGGAGCTGGGTGACGAAACCGAGCTGCAAGCCTCCCTGGATGATATCGGTACAGACCTGGATCTGGATTTTACCCTCAGTGAAGAGGGACTGGGTGAAGATGAGGCGCTGGAAGTTGATCTCGACCTCGGCGACGACCTGGCAGAGGTGGACGCCGATGACGAAATTGTACTGGATCTGGGGATTGGGGACGACGAAGCTGAAAAGGCTGCAGAGAAGACCGAAGAAACCCCGCCTCTGGTGGATGATGGTCTGGCTCTCGACATTCAAGAAATGGCCGACGAGCTGAATGTGGCGGATAGCGGCAACACTGCCGAAGACGAGTCTGTTATCGATCTGACACTCGGCAGTGAACACAGCAGTGAGCTGGGCGACCTGGATAGCGACGCGCTTGCCGATGATGCCCTGGATCTGAGCGCCGATGAGGATGACTTTGATCCCGATCTGGAATTGGGTGATATCGATCTTGAGGCATTGGATCAGGAGGTGGACAACCTGGCTGCCGGCCTGGACCTGGCGGCAGAGGATGAGGCTGACCTCGATCTGACTCTGAACGATTTAGAGGAGACTGATCAGGCACTATCCACTGCATTGGATGAGTTGGCTGGGGACAGCGAGTCACAGACTGATCTGAATGGCGAAGAAGCGCCGGAACGCCTGGAAGACGACCTCGATATAGCCAAACTCGAAGACGATGTATTCTTCGGATCCAGCGAGCCGGATACCGCGCTGCCCGATTTCCTGGGCACGGATGCGTTGTCCGGGGAGGGGGTAAGCGAGGAAGACCTGGAGGGTGAATTGGACTTCCTGTCGAGCACTGACGAAACGGCGACCAAACTGGATTTGGCAAGAGCCTATATCGATATGGGGGATACCGATGGTGCCAAGGACATTCTGGATGAGGTATCCCAAGAGGGGGATGACCAACAGCGGCAAGAGGCTGAGGAGCTGTTGGGACGAATTGGTTAGCTTTTTTATATGGGCATCGGCAGGCCCTGTGTACCGCGGTACACAGGGCCTTTGTCGTTTAAGGGGGACAGCCTTGAGCCGCCTGAGGACAGCCTTGAGCCACCTGAGGACAGCCTTGAGCCACCTGAGGACAGCCTTGAGCCACCTGATAGATAATCCCCCGCATCCATTCCCTGTTTGCAGTGATGAGTGATAGTTGAAGTCTGTGAAAAGTAAACCCTATAAACGCAATTGCGAATTGCTCGAAGGACACGAATTACCGGTTGGCATCAGTCGGTGGGCGTTGGCGGTAGAGTACAATGGAGCGGCATTTCACGGTTTTCAGGCCCAGCGTAGCGGGGTGGAGACGGTGCAGCTGGCACTGGAAAACGCCTTGTCTGCTGTGGCCGATGAACCGATTACGTTGGTGTGTGCCGGCCGGACCGATGCCGGCGTACACGCCACTAACCAGATTATCCATTTTGATACCAACGCTGTGCGCAAGGATCGTGCTTTTGTGTTTGGAACTAACACCCACTTGTCACCAGGGGTAGTGGTGCGCTGGGCACGGCAGGTCAGCGGTCAGTTTCACGCCCGATTCAGCGCTGTTGCGCGTACCTATCGCTATATTATTTGCAACAGTTTTGTCCGCCCGGCACTGATGTACGATCAGCTGACCTGGCAGCGGCGGCCGCTGGATGTCAACCGTATGCGCGAGGGCGCGCGGTACCTGGTGGGGGAGCAGAATTTTACCTCGTTCCGGGCTACCCAATGTCAGGCAAAGAGTCCGGTCAGGACAATCCATCATCTGCATTTGGTCCGGCGCGGGGAGCTGATCATTATGGAAGTGAAGGCCAATGCCTTTCTTCACCATATGGTTCGCAATATTGCCGGCGTTTTAATGGAGATCGGGATCGGAGATCGCGAGCCTGAGTGGGTCGGAGAGGTGCTTGCGGCCAAAAACCGCTGTGCGGGAGGTGTGACGGCTCCGCCCTATGGTTTGCACCTGGTGAGCGTAGACTTCGACGACAGGTTTGACTTGCCAACACTACAGCCGGGCCCACACTTTGTGCATGAAGATATTGGCGGTTTCGCCCCCTGAATTGGCTATTTGGGGGGGTTCCAGGGCCTTGCTCTGGTAGTTGCAGGTAGGCTTTTCTGTTAGTATGCGCTGTTTTGGCTGCCCCTGAGTGGGGCGGTTTCGGTTGGTGGCCGAGGGTTGAACAATGGCGCCGGCGGCATGGGGGACTTGGCAGAAGGTTATGGCGACGAGCACGCGGGTAAAAATATGCGGCATCACCTCCCTTGAGGATGCCGAGGCAGCGGTAGCCGCTGGCGCGGATGCCCTGGGGTTTGTGTTTTACGAACCCAGCCCGCGCTATATTGACGTCGATGAAGCTGGTCGAATCTGTCGGCAGCTAGGGCCATTTGTGACCCTGGTGGGCCTGTTTGTGAACGCACCGGAAGATGTTGTGCGCGAGACCCTGGATCAGGTTCCACTGCACCTATTGCAATTTCACGGTGATGAAGGGCGAAAATACTGCGAACAGTTTGGCCGCCCCTATCTGAAGGCATTGCGCATGAAGCCGGGGCTGGATGTGCATGCGGCGATAGACAGCTATCCCAGTGCCGCTGGGATTCTGCTGGATGCCTACCGCAAAGGGGTGCCGGGAGGAACCGGGGAGTCTTTCGACTGGCAGCGGGTACCCCGGCGGGCGGCGCGGCCAATTGTACTGGCTGGAGGGTTGAATCCCGACAATGTGTCGCAGGCAATAGCCCAAACCGCCCCCTACGGTGTGGACGTCAGTGGTGGTGTAGAGGCGGCACCGGGCAGAAAAGATTTTGAAAAAGTGGTGGCGTTTATCACTAACGCCAAATCTGGAGATTAGATGTGGGTAAGACGAACGACAAGGTAGATTACAGCAGTGTGCCGGATGCGCGGGGCCACTTTGGTCCTTATGGGGGGCGGTTTGTCTCCGAGACCCTGATCCCGGCCCTGGACGAGCTGGAGGAGATCTATTTCCGACTCAAGGACGATCCGGAGTTCCTGGCAGAATTCGATAAGGATCTGGCCCACTACGTCGGGCGCCCCTCGCCGCTCTATTTCGCCGAGCGCCTGACACGGGAAGTGGGCGGTGCCCAGATTTTCCTCAAGCGTGAAGACCTCAACCACACCGGCGCGCACAAGGTGAACAACACCATTGGTCAGGCCCTGTTGGCCAAGCATACCGGCAAAAAGCGGGTAATCGCTGAAACCGGTGCCGGCCAGCACGGTGTCGCCTCGGCCACGGTGGCCGCGCGTCTCGGTCTGAAGTGTCACGTCTATATGGGGGCCGAAGATGTCAAGCGCCAGGCCCTGAACGTTTACCGTATGAAGCTGCTGGGCGCCGAAGTCATTCCGGTGACTTCTGGTTCCCGCACCCTGAAAGACGCCATGAACGAGGCCATGCGCGACTGGGCCACCAACGTTGACGATACCTTCTACATTATCGGCACCGTGGCCGGCCCGCACCCATACCCGCAGCTGGTAAGGGATTTTCAGGCGGTGATCGGTCGCGAGGCGCGTCGACAGTGCCTGGAGATGACCGGTCGCCTGCCGGACGCCCTGGTGGCATGTGTCGGCGGCGGCTCCAATGCCATCGGTCTCTTTCATCCATTCCTGGAAGACGAGGGTGTGGCTATCTACGGTGTTGAAGCCGGAGGTCACGGCGTGGAAACCGGCGAGCATGCAGCGCCCTTGAATGACGGAATTCCCGGTGTTTTGCACGGCAATCGCACCTACCTGATGGAAGACGAGGACGGCCAGATTATCGAGACACATTCCGTGTCCGCTGGCCTGGATTATCCGGGCGTAGGGCCGGAGCATGCCTGGTTAAAAGATATCGGTCGGGCCAAGTACGTGGCCATCAACGATGACGAAGCCCTGGCGGCGTTCCGCAGCCTTACCCGTGTCGAAGGCATTATGCCGGCCCTGGAATCCAGCCACGCGGTTGCCTATGCACAGAAGTTGGCGGCGCAGATGGACAAGGACCAGATTATTATTGTTAACCTGTCCGGGCGTGGCGACAAGGATATTTTGACCGTCGCCGATATCGACGGCATTAAGGTCTAGAGTTGAGCCTGGACGGTGTGGATCCGGGCTCTTGCGAACACAGAATTACCGTATAAGGTTGACTCTACTATGAACCGTATTACACAGCGTTTGGATGCGCTCAGAGCCAGTGGCCGCAAAGCGTTGGTTTCCTATGTTGTCAGCGGCGATCCCCAGCCGGCAGCTACCTTGCCCGCGATGCAGGCTTTGGTTGCCAAGGGTGTGGATATTATTGAATTGGGTATTCCGTTTTCCGATCCCATGGCCGACGGCCCGGTAATTCAGCTGGGCCACGAGCGAGCACTGGCGAACAAAACCACGCTCAGGGGAACACTGGAAACCGTTAAAGCCTTTCGCGAGACCGATAGCGATACACCGATTGTCCTGATGGGGTACGCCAATCCCATTGAGCGCATGGGCTACAAGGCATTTGCCGAAGCGGCGGTAGAGGCTGGTGTTGACGGTGTATTGACTGTTGATCTGCCGCCGGAAGAGGCGACTGAGTTTAACGCCGAACTCAAGGCAGTGGGCATTGAGAACATCTTCCTGATTGCGCCTACTACCACAGAGGAACGCATGCAGCTGATCGCGTCGCTGGCTAGTGGGTTTCTCTACTACGTGTCATTGAAAGGTGTTACCGGTGCGGGCCATTTGGATGTCAGTTCCGTAGAGGAAAAAATGGCAAAACTTCGCCAGATTACCTCGTTGCCTGTCTGTGTTGGATTCGGCATCAAGGACGCAGCCACGGCCAAGGCGGTTGCCCAGACCGCTGACGGCGTAGTGGTCGGTAGCGCTTTTGTCAGTATTATGGGCGAGTTGGCAGAGCAGGGTGAACAGGCGATAGCCAAAGCGTTGGGTGAAGCAGTTGCGCCTATTCGCGCCGGCATTGATGAGGCGGTATCCGCCTAAGATTCCACAAGAATAGACAACGATCAAAAAAAGAGACGGATACAGATGAGTTGGTTAGATAAAATTGTTCCCAGCGTTGTACGTTCTGAACGCAAGCGCGGTAGCAGTAAGGTGCCAGAGGGGTTGTGGAAAAAATGCCTCAAATGCAGCGCGGTTCTCTATCGTCCGGAGTTGGAACGCAACCTGGACGTGTGTCCCAAATGTGACCACCACATGCGCATCGGAGCTCGCCGCCGACTGGATATTTTTCTCGACCAGGATAACCGCCAGGAACTGGCAGCGGAGGTGGAACCGATTGATCGCCTCAAGTTTAAAGACGTTAAAAAATACAAGGATCGCCTGAGTTCTGCGCAAAAGTCCTTGGGCGAAAAAGATGCCTTGATAGCCATGAAAGGTGAGCTCAACGGTATGCCGGTGGTGGCCGTTGCATTTGAATTTGCTTTTCACGGCGGCTCCATGGGCTATGCGGTGGGTGAGCGTTTTACCCGTGCGGCTCAGGTAGCATTGGAGGAGAATATCCCGTTGATCTGTTTCTCCGCCACCGGTGGTGCGCGGATGCAGGAAGCCCTCATCTCACTGATGCAGATGGCGAAAACCAGTGCCGTCATCGAGCGTTTAAAAGCGCAGGGCACACCCTATATCTCGATCATGACCGATCCGGTGTACGGCGGGGTTTCCGCCAGTCTGGCATTGCTAGGGGATATCAATGCGGCCGAACCTGGCGCGCGGGCAGGCTTTGCGGGCCCCAATATTATTGAGCAGACCATCCGCCAAAAGTTGCCTAAAGGTTTCCAGCGCAGTGAATTCCTGCTGGAGCACGGTGCCATCGACATGATTCTCCATCGTCTTGAATTGCGCGATAAGGTAGCGGGGCTGTTGGCAAAGTTCACCCATTTCGCTGCCGAAGCCGAACCCGCTGTTGAAGCTCAGGCTGCCGAATAAATTGCTGAAGTAGGCAGGCAATGCGTTTCCAAACTCTGAACGAATGGCTTGGGTGGCTTGAAGACAACCACCCTAAGGAAATTGATCTGGGCTTGAGGCGTGTTAAACGTGTTGCCCTGTCTCTCGGGTTGGTCGTGCCGGCGTCCGACAGCCCTGCGTCACTGGCAGATGGCCCCCAAACCGCCTCCTGCCCCCAAGCACCCATCACGATTACGGTGGCGGGAACCAATGGCAAGGGCTCTTGTGTCGCTGTGCTGGAGCAGGTGTTGCTGGCTCAGGGCAGATCGGTTGGCGTTTATACCTCGCCGCATTTTATGCATTACTGCGAGCGTATTCGCGTCGATGGCATTCCCGTCAGCGAAGAGGAAGTCTGTGCCGCGTTTGCCTGTATAGACCAGGCCCGCGGTGATGTCAGCTTGACCTACTTTGAATTCGGTACTCTGGCGGCTCTGGTTATCTTCCGCCAGCGCGGTGTTGCAATACAGGTACTGGAAGTGGGGTTGGGGGGGCGCCTCGATGCGGTGAACCTCGTCGCTGCGGATGTCGCGGTTGTCACCTCTATTGCCATTGACCACGAGGACTGGCTCGGTAGTGACCGGGAGGTGATCGGGCGGGAAAAAGCCGGCGTTTTTCGCGGCGGTTGCCCGGCGATTTGTGCCGATCCCCAGCCCCCCAAATCCATAGCGGCAGTCGCCGATGAACTGGGAGCCCGGCTGTTACAGGTGGGCAAAACCTGGCAATTCAGCGTGCTGCCGGAACAAAATAGCTGGGAATTCGAGGGGCGCACCGCAGAAGACTCGGTGTATCAATTGTCGACTCTGCCAATACCCGCTTTACCGCTGCCCAGTGCGGCGGCAGCGCTGCAGGCGCTACTGTGCCTGGGGATTGAACCGGCGGCCGAGATTGTCGCGAAGTCACTGGCGGATGTGGCCCTGCCAGGGCGATTTCAAAAGTGTCGCTATCGCGGGCGAGAATTGATACTGGATGTGGCCCACAATCCAGCGGCCGCGGCCTATTTGGCGGAGCGCCTTGCAGCCTCTAACTCGGGACAAACCCGTGCGATTGTCGCTATGATGGGGGACAAGGACCGGATTGGCAGCTTCCGAGCCCTGGCACCTGTTGTGGATCGCTGGTCTGTGGCGGGGCTGTCCTTTTTGCCGCGGGCGGCGACAACCGCCGAATTGCAGTCGGACCTGCAACACCTGGACATCACCGCTGAGGCCTATGACACTGTGGCTGAAGCGCTGGAGAGTGCAGTGTCTGAGACCGTGCCGCAGGACAGGATCCTGGTGGTCGGGTCTTTTTTTACGGTTGCCGAAGCGCTGAAAGTGATAGAAGGCAAGAATGGTTCTAAATAAGCATCTCCCGGTAGAGCTTAGCTCACCTGCGGCTCCCGTGTGGGGGAGGTAAACCATGGATGACGGTTTAAAACAGCGACTGGTTGGCGCGGTGGTGTTGGCATCGGTGGCGGTCCTGTTTCTGCCGAGTCTGTTCGATGAAGAGAAACGCCGCCGGATGGATACCCGCACTCAGGTACCCCCCAGTCCCGATATTAAAGCGGTAGAAATCGCCAGCCCAAAGCGCCCCCAGAATATTCCCCAGGCCAAAACACCGGAGCAGATGTATCGTTTGCTGGAGCCGGAAGCCGAGGTGACACCGGAACCCCAGACTCCAAGCCTGGATGCCCAGGGGGTGCCGATGGCCTGGGTGGTCCAGGTCGCCAGCTTCAAGACCGCAGAACGGGCGGACAAACTGCGCGATGAGCTGCTTTCAGAGGGTTACAAGGCGTATACCCGCACGCTTAAAACCAGCAAAGGTAAGGCGACCCGGGTCTACGTGGGCCCCAAGGTGGACAAACAGCAGGCGCTGGATATCAAAGCGGAATTGGATCGGCTTCACAATGTGGATGCCATGGTGCTGAGGTTTAGACCCTGATGCGCAGATTTGACGCTTTCAGCCCCCACTGGTGGGCAATTGGGGGCTATCTTGCACCGCCCCGGCTCTGGTAAAATGCCCATTTTTGGGGCTTTAACGATTTTAAACAGGGCCAAGGCTGTCAAACTGCGTATGAATTGGGCTGACTGGATCATTGTTGGTATTTTAGCGGTGTCGAGTTTGATCAGTATCCGTCGGGGCTTTGTCAAAGAGGCACTGTCCCTGGTTACCTGGGTGCTGGCCATTGGTATCGCCCTCATCTACAGCGACCGTTTGGCAGTGTTGCTGAACGACACTATCCAGACCCCTTCCCTGCGGCAGGCGGCCGCCTTTGGTCTGTTGTTTGCCGGCAGCCTCATTGTGGGTGCCATGGTCAATTACCTGATTGGTGAGCTGGTGCGTATGACAGGCCTTTCAGGCACCGATCGCCTGTTTGGCATGATATTCGGCTTGGCGCGAGGGGCCATTGTGGTGATGGCGGCGCTGATCTTTGTACCCAGCCTGCTACCGGTTGCACAAGACACGTGGTGGCAGACCTCGGTATTGATTCCCCAGTTTTTATCGTTCGAGGATTGGTCCCGTCAGGCGGTGAGTGACTTGACCGAACGTGTTTTACATTACACTCAACTATTAACCAATTAACCTGTTAGGCTCCGAGGTAAGGCATATATGTGTGGCATTGTCGGTATTGTGGGTAAAAGCGATGTCAACTTGCAGCTCTACGATGCATTAACCATGTTGCAACATCGTGGCCAGGATGCCGCTGGAATTATGACTTGCCATGAGGGACGCTTGGCACAGCAAAAGGGCAATGGTCTGGTAAAAGATGTCTTCAGAACACGCCATATGCAGCGTCTGATAGGCAATATCGGCATTGGGCATGTACGCTATCCCACGGCCGGTAGTTCCGGACCGGCCCTGGCCCAGCCGTTCTACGTCAACTCTCCCTACGGCATTGCCCTGGCGCACAACGGCAACCTGACTAACGCTGCCGAGGTAAACGAACACCTGTTCAAGGCAGACTTGCGTCACGTCAATACCGACTCTGACTCAGAAGTCCTGTTGAACGTCTTCGCCCACGAATTGCAACGCCTGGGCAAGCTTGTTCCGACCCAGGAGGATATGTTTGCCGCAGTGGCTGGCGTACATCGCCGTGTCCACGGCGGGTACGCCTGTGTGGCCATGATCGCCAGCTATGGTCTGGTGGCGTTCCGCGACCCCAACGGTATCCGTCCGCTGGTGTTTGGCAAGCGGGACACGGGCCGGGGCGTTGAATATATGATCGCTTCGGAAAGTGTTGCACTGGACGTATTGGGCTTTGAACTGATTCGTGATGTCGCCCCCGGGGAAGCCATTTACATCACTGTGGAGGGTGAGCTGCACACGCGTCAATGTGCTGATAATCCCAGTTTGAACCCCTGTATCTTCGAGCATGTGTACTTCGCCCGGCCGGATTCCATTATGGATGGCATCTCGGTCTATAAGGCCCGCCTGCGCCAAGGGGAAAAACTGGCCGAAAAGATCCTGCGGGAGAGGGCGGATCACGATATCGATGTGGTCGTCCCTATTCCCGACAGCAGCCGCGTAGCCGGCCAGGCACTGGCCCAGACCCTGGGGGTGAAATTCCGCGAAGGCCTGGTGAAAAACCGCTATATCGGCCGCACCTTTATTATGCCGGGGCAGCAGCAGCGTAAAAAATCTGTGCGTCAGAAACTGAACGCCATCGGCCTGGAATTCCAAGGTAAAAATGTACTGCTGGTGGACGACTCCATCGTGCGCGGTACCACCTGCCAGCAGATTATTCAGATGGCCCGGGATGCCGGGGCCGCCAAGGTGTACTTCGCCTCCGCCGCTCCCGCCGTTAAATTCCCCAACGTTTATGGTATCGACATGCCATCGGCCAAGGAATTGATAGCACACGGTCGCAGCGACGAAGAGGTGTGCCGGGAGATTGGCGCCGACTGGCTGATTTATCAGGATCTCGAAGACCTGGTGGCGGCCTCTGCGGAAGGTAAGCCGGAGGTGAGTCAGTTCGATTGCGCTGTATTTACCGGTGAATATGTGACCGGCGATGTGGATGAGCACTACCTGGAAAACCTGGATGCTGCGCGCAATGACGCGGTTCAAACCACCAAGATGAAGTCGATAGACGACGGTGAAAACGCGGTGATCGGGTTGCACAATGATGTGAATGAGGCGGGATAAACTCATGGCTGAAAACAGACAGGAATTACTCGCCGAGGCCCTGGCCGACGCGCAAATGGATACCTTGGCGGTGCGGGCGGGCCAGGTGCGCAGTCACGAAGGTGAGCACAGCGAAGCGATCTATACCACCTCAAGCTACGTGTTTGGCAGCGCGGCTGAGGCGGCGGCGCGTTTTTCCGGCGAACAGCCGGGCAACGTATATTCCCGTTATACCAACCCGACGGTGCGTACCTTTCAGGAGCGCATTGCGGCGATGGAGGGGGGAGAGGATGCTGTAGCCACCTCTTCCGGTATGGCCGCGATTTTAAGCACCTGTATGGCGCTGCTCCAGGCCGGCGATCACGTGGTTTGTTCCCGCAGCGTATTTGGCACGACCACGGTGTTGTTTACCAAGTACTTGCAAAAATTCGGTGTGCGCACGACCTTTGTGTCCCTGACCGATTATGAAGCGTGGGAAGAGGCGATCGCCGAAGACACGCGTATGCTGTTTTTGGAAACGCCCTCTAATCCGCTGTGTGAAGTGGTCGACTTGCCACGCCTGTCTGCTCTGGCCAAAGACAGGGGCTGTCTGTTGGTGGTGGACAACTGTTTTTGCACTCCGGCACTGCAGCGTCCGCTGGAGCTGGGGGCCGACCTGGTGGTGCACTCGGCCACCAAATATCTGGACGGCCAGGGCCGCTGTGTAGGCGGCGTTGTGGTCGGCGCCAAAGAGCAAACCGACGAAGTGCTCGCCTTTATTCGCTCAGCAGGGCCCACCATGAGCCCGTTTAATGCCTGGGTTTTCCTCAAGGGGTTGGAAACCCTGCGCTTGAGGATGGAAGCTCACTCAGCCAGCGCCCTGGCGGTGGCCCGGTGGCTGGAAGAGCAGCCGCAGACGGAAAAGGTTTTCTACGCCGGCCTGGCGTCGCACCCCGGCCACGCGTTGGCCACAGAGCAGCAGCGGGCCTATGGCGGTGTGCTGTCGTTTCGCGTGAAAGGGGACAGGGATGCGGCCTGGCGTTTTATCGACGCCACGCGCGTTATGTCATTAACAGCGAACCTGGGGGATGCCAAAACCACCATCGTGCATCCGGCGACCACCACGCACGGCCGCCTCTCTGATGAGGAAAAAGCGCGCGCCGGCATTACCGAAAACCTGATTCGGGTTGCGGTGGGGCTCGAAGATGTGGAAGACCTGAAGGCCGATTTGCAGCGCGGCTTTGATGCCCTGTAGCTGACTGCGATGCCCGACAGGGCAGGCAACTGTAGCGAATGGCAGGGAAGTGGGTGGACTATGCAAAAGCTGATTGACCAGGTTGTAGCCGAAGTCGGCAAGGTGTTGCTGGGCAAGGAGCAGCAAATTCGCCTGGCGTTGACCTGCCTGTTCGCCCGGGGGCATCTGCTGATTGAAGATCTGCCCGGCATGGGCAAAACCACCCTGGCCCATGCCCTCGCCAATGTACTGGGTTTGAGTTACAGCCGTATTCAGTTCACCAGCGATTTACTGCCCGCTGACATTCTCGGGGTATCAGTTTTCGATAAAAACAGTGCCGCCTTCCGCTTTCATGAGGGGCCGGTGTTTACCCAGGTGTTACTGGCCGACGAGATCAATCGCACAACCCCCAAAACCCAGAGCGCGTTGTTGGAGGCGATGGAGGAGGGGCAGGTCACTGTGGATGGAGAAACCCGCCGCCTGCCGGAACCCTTTTTTGTGATCGCCACTCAAAATCCGGTGACCCAGTCCGGGACATTTCCCTTGCCCGAGTCGCAACTGGATCGCTTTTTAATGCGTATCACGCTGGGCTACCCTGATCCAAAAGCGGAACGTGCGCTGTTTCTGGGGGGGGACTCCCGCCAGCAGCTCACGTTGATCAAACCTCTCGTCACTTATGAGCAGCTGCTTGAAATACGCCGCCAGTCCGACGCTGTGCAAATATCCGACAGTATTCTGGACTACCTGCAGCGGCTGGTGCACTACACGCGCACTGCGCCGGAATTTGCCTATGGACTGTCGCCGCGGGGAGCTTTGTCGCTGCTGCGCTGTGCTAAAACCTGGGCACTGATGCAGGGGCGCAAATACCTGATTCCAGAAGATCTCCAAACGGTAACGCCAGCGGTGGTGGGGCACCGTATACGCGATGCCGCCGATTATGGCGACGAGACAGGTTACGCCCTGGCCGACCGGCTGCTCAATAATGTTGATGTCATTGCCAGCGTCAGCTAAAGGCTATTGGCAGCGTCGTTTCTGGCGCTGGCTGGAAAGGCGAATGCCGCCATCACCCGCTATTACCCTCGATCGACAGCGCCTGTTTGTGTTCCCCTCACGCCAGGGTTTTGTTTTTTTATCAATCAGTTTGCTGATTTGGCTGTTGGGGACCAATTACGATAATAACCTGGCGTTGGCGCTGGCCTTTTTAATGGTCAGCCTGTTTGTAGTTTCCATTATTCACACCTTTAATAACCTGTCCGGGGTGACACTGACTGCGCTCGCCGGCGGGACTGCCTTTGCCGGCAAAGATGTGGAGTTTGAAGTACTGCTTTCCCGCAGTGGCAACAAGCGCTTTGAGAATATCCAGGTCGGGTGGCCCGGCGGCTCCACCGCCACCGTGGATCTGATCGAACAGGAGGAGCGGGTAAAACTGTTTGTACCCTCCACACACCGCGGTTGGTTTCACCCCGGGCGACTGCTGGTGGAAACTTATTATCCGTTGGGTTTGATCCGTGTCTGGACCTGGTTGGATCTGGACGCCCGGGCACTGGTATACCCGACACCGGTTTGTGCAGGCCCCCCTCCAGACCAAATCGGCGGGCAGCTCGATGGGGACCTGTTGCGCGAGGCAGGAGGGGAGGACTTTGCCGGGCTCAAGGATTACCGGGTGGGGCATTCGCTGCGCCATGTGGCCTGGAAGCACTATGCCCGTGGCCAGGGATTGCACCTGAAGGAGTACAGCGACTATATCGCCTCCAGCTGTTGGCTCGACTGGGACAGCCTGGCTGGCCTGGGGCGTGAGGAGCGCTTGTCGCGCCTTTGCTACTGGGTGTTGGCGCTGGCGAAAACCCGGAACGATTACGGGCTGCGCCTGCCGGGTACGGAAATCAAGCCTGGATCCGGTTTGGAACACAAACACCAGCTCTTGCGTGCGTTGGCCCTGTTTGAGGGGGCGGGATGAAAATCATCTATCGGATCCCTCGCAACAGCCTGATCTGGATACTCCTGGCTGAGGTGGCAGTGATTCTGCCCCATGTTTCCCATTTGCCGGCGGGGATAACGGTGGGCGGCCTGATTGTGCTGCTGTGGCGGATTCAGGTATATCGGGGAGTGTGGCGGTTTCCGGGCAATCCGTTAAAGCTGCTGCTGGTGCTTTTGGCTGGGGTTAGCCTGAAACTGGGTTACGGACGGTTGTTTGGGCTGGAGCCGATGATCGCGCTGCTAATTGCCGCATTCCTGCTCAAGTTACTGGAAATGTACAGCCGACGAGACGCCCTGGTGGTAATCTATTTGGGTTTTTTTACCGCCGCCACCCAATTTTTAATCAGCCAAACCATCTTTTCGACACTGTATGGCCTGTTGACGTTATTGCTGTTAACTACAGCGTTGCTGGGCATTAACCAGTCTCAGGGTCATCACCATATCCGTCACAGCCTGTTGTCAGCAGCGCGTCTATTGATGCAGAGCATACCCCTGATGTTGCTGTTGTTTTTGGTGATGCCCCGTATCGGCGCGCTTTGGTCGGTGCCGTTGCAGCGTCATAACGCGCAAACCGGTGTCAGTGACAGTATGGCTCCCGGGGATTTTACCCGGTTATCCAGGGCGGGAGGATTAGCCTTTCGCGCCAGTTTTGACGGACCGATTCCCAGTGCTGACAGGCTTTATTGGCGGGGGCTGGTGTTTTCCCGGTTTGACGGACGACGCTGGAGCCAGGCTGAGCCCTACACCTATCGCGATCGGCCTTTGATTCAGTGGCGGGAGATGCCGGCACCGGAGTGGCGCCAACTGGTGCAACCGCTGGGGGAAGAGGTCAACTATTCAGTCATTTTGGAATCGACCCAGCAACCGTGGTTGTACGCGCTGTCTGCACCCATGAGCATTCCAGCCGACGCGGGGTTGGTCAGAGACTTCCGGCTGCTGGCGCGAGAGCCGGTGCGGCAGCGGCGGGAATACCAAGTGCGTTCAGCGCTCGAGTATCGCCTGGCGGCGCAAGGGCTGCCGCCCTGGCAGCGGGACCAGGAGTTGAAGTTGCCAGCGGGTTTTAACCCGGAAACGCGACGCATCGCAGTGCTGTGGCGCCAACAGGCCGACAGTGATGAGGCGCTGATTAACCGGGTGCTGTCGCTCTACCGGCGCGAATTTACCTACACCTTGGAGCCGCCGGGGTTGGGACGGCACAGTGTCGATGAGTTCCTGTGGCAGACCAAACGTGGTTTCTGTGAGCATTTTGCCAGCAGTTTTGTGTTCTTTATGCGCGCTGCGGGTATCCCGGCCCGCGTGGTGGTGGGTTATCAGGGGGGGGAGCGCAGCCCGCTGGATGATTACTTGCTGGTCTACCAGTACGATGCTCATGCCTGGTCGGAGGTATGGTTGCCGGAACGCGGCTGGACTCGGATAGACCCCACCGCTGCGGTGGCCCCCTCCCGCATCGAGCGGGGCATTAACGACGCCCTGGACGAGCGCGAGTCACGTCTGCTCGGCGGGGCTCTGTCGCTGGAGCGTTATCGCTATATCGCCTTGCTCAATCAGTTGCGCCTGCGTTGGGACGTTTTGAATTACTCCTGGCACCGTTGGGTAATGGGTTACGATGAACAGAGTCAGTCAGCGTATCTGTACCGCTGGCTCGGGGGTGTTGATCCCTGGCGTATTGCCCTGTTTTTGCTGGGTGGCAGTGGTGCAGTGCTGGGGGGAATAGCACTTTGGTTATGGTGGCGGGGGCGGCAACAGCTGGACCCCCAAACACGCCTCTATAGCCGCTTTTTACGTTGCATGGCCAGGTACGGCCTGGAGCGACAAAGAGCGGAAGCACCACGCGCGTTTGCGGTTAGGGTTGCCGAACGGCGGTCAGACTTGAAAGCAACAGTGGCAGAGATTACCCGCCTCTACGAACGGGTTGCGTATGCCGGCGATCTGACTGCACTGGGAGAGTTGCGCTCACAGGTAAACCGCTTTTGGTGGCGCAGTCGGCTGCTGCGTTGAAACCATAAACTTTATATCTCCGACATCTTCACTGTCGCGCATTTCAGTCCCCAGTCGATTAGTGAGAGTATACTGCACCAATTATGACTGCGTGCACCATTGTCAATCCTATTTTGGTGCATTAAAGCTGATAATGGCACCAATATGGTGCTCTTTGATGTTATTTATTGGTGCTGTAATAAATAAACTATTGATTTTAAAGGGTTTTAATTTGGGCATGATTCCTGCTTTCTGTTTCGGCTCGCTTCTTTTAGCCCTCAACTAAGTGAAATATCTACAAAAAGGGGCGAAATGACTGACTTTCCAGTCATTTCTGAATGGCGGGTGTGCTTAATTGGTGCAGATTGAGACACACTTACGCCGAGGGCTAAAAGAAGCGCCATAACAAGATTATTAGGAGTCATCATGAAAAAACTCACAACTTTGGCCCTATTGCTGGGGCTGACGGGGCCACAACTGGCTGTGGCTGACGGATTGGATACAGGCAATACCGCTTGGATACTGGCCTCGACAGCCCTGGTGCTGTTTATGACCCTGCCGGGGCTGTCACTGTTCTACGGTGGCCTGGTGCGTTCCAAGAATGTGCTCTCGGTGCTGATGCAGTGTTTTGCCATCGCCTGTTTGATGTCCCTGTTGTGGTTAGTGGCCGGATACAGCTTGAGCTTTGGGGAGGGCAATGCCTGGATTGGGGATCTGGGCAATGTATTTCTCGCGAATATCCAGGAAGACACCCTGTCAGGTGATATTCCGGAAAGCTTGTTTGCCATGTTCCAGATGACGTTTGCTGTGATTACACCCGCCCTGATCGTGGGTGCATTTGCAGAGCGTATGAAATTCTCCTCCCTGTTGATTTTCAGCGCCTTCTGGTTGCTGGCGGTATACGCGCCGGTCTGTCACTGGGTGTGGGGCGGCGGCTGGCTCGGTAACATGGGCCTGCTGGATTTTGCCGGGGGGACTGTGGTGCACGTCACTGCCGGTGTGGCTGCACTGGTGGCCGCGTTGATAATCGGTAACCGCGAGGGTTTTCCCACCACCGCCATGCCGCCTCACAACATGACAATGACGGTTACCGGCGCCGGTATGCTGTGGGTGGGCTGGTTCGGCTTTAACGCCGGTTCCGCGTTGGCGGCCAATGGTGATGCCGCGATGGCAATGCTGGCGACCCACATTTCCGCCGCTGCCGGCTCCCTGGCCTGGATGACGGTAGAATGGATGAAATTCCGCAAGCCGAGTGTGCTGGGTATTGTAACGGGTATGGTAGCTGGCCTGGGTACCATTACCCCCTGTTCCGGCTTTGTAGGGCCAGGCGGTGCGCTGGTCATTGGTTTGACCGCGGGTGTGGTCTGCTTCTATGCCACTCAGTGGATCAAGCGCAAGCTGGTGATCGACGATTCCCTGGATGTATTCCCCGTGCATGGTGTGGGGGGTATTCTGGGGACATTGTTGGCCGGGGTATTTGCGTCCCCCAATCTCGGGGTTTTCAGTGGTCAGGGCTTTGCCGATGGAATCGATAGCATCGGTGCGCAATTGGCCGTACAGGCCTGGGGCGTTGCAGCGACCTTTGTGTATACCGCCGTGGTGACATTTGTGCTGTTAAAGATCACCGGTGTGTTGACCGGCGGTATTCGTGTCACCCAAGAGCAGGAGACCGAGGGGCTGGATATTGTGCTGCACGAAGAGTCGGGTTACAAACTCTAGCGAGTTGTTCAGTCCACAAAAAAAGCAGCCACTGGCTGCTTTTTTTTGTTCAGCAGGGGCGGCTATCCCTGTAGGTTAAGAGTTCATCAACATGTTCCGAAAAGCCAACAGGCTGGCGGTTACCGCCACGTTCAGGGATTCTACGCCGTTGTTCATTGGGATCGCCAGTAGCTGATCACAGATCTGGCCAACCGGTTTTGAGACGCCATCGCTCTCGTTGCCGAGCACAAAAATTTTCGGACCTGCCGGCAACTTTTGGCCAAGTTGGAATTTTGCGTGGGAGGAGAGGCCATAGATCTGGCAGCCCCGGCGTTGAAAGTCCGCAAGCGTCTCGGCCAGATCCTCACACCGCAACAGACGGGATTTGAACAGCGTGCCGGCACTGGCCTTGATCACCAGGGGATCGATTTTGGCGCTGCCCTGTTTCGGCAACAGAATACCATCAATGGTACCGGCGCAAGCGGAGCGGATGATCATGCCCAAGTTTTGTGGATTGGTGATGCCGTCCAGGGCTAAAAGCTCGTAATTCTCACGAGGGGGAGCCTGGAGAAAGTCCTGGCTGGCCTGGTAACCGCGACAGATCAGGTCGACGGCCACCCCTTGATCTTGCTTACTGTTTTTGGAAATGCGGGATAGGGCCTTGCGCTCGTGATACACCACCTCGGCACCTTTATCCTGGGCAAGCTGGACAATGTCATCCAGGATGGGCGCTTTTTTGTTGCTGCTGGCCAAATGCAGGCGATAAACCTCTGTGGCGGGATCCTGGAGGGCTTCCAGTACAGGCTTGCGGCCGTAGACCGTCAGCATCTGATCGAAAAAGCGCTTTTTGGCTGTATATTCCGCACTGTCGGAGGTTTTCATATCCGGATTAACTCTCGAAGACCTGTGTTTTCAGAAGTGGGCAGTCATTCTCGACGGCGCCTGGTTTAATGTTTCAGCAGCGCCTTTATCTGTTGCAGCCGGGCGTGGCGCTCACCACCGCTGTTGGTCTTCTCTTTGGAGGGTACAACAGACTGTTGTTGCTCGGCTAAGGTCAGTGCAACCAGGCCCAGCGTTTTGTACAAAGGTAGCAGGTGTGGCAATTGCTCAGCCAATGCCTGCAACTGTTTTTCGATGGTGCCCTGGTCGCCGCGGGCAATCGGTCCGGTGAGTGCCTGTGTGGCCGATGTCTGCAGGACATTATCGGTTGTACTGTGTACCAGTGGGGCTAACAGTGCAGCGGCATCGCGACGCGCCAGGCCGGCCGTTTGCAAACATTGGAGGCTGGCGTCCAGCAGGGGCGCCAGGTAGTTGCAGGCAATGACTGCGCCGGTGTGGTACAGGCTTTTGCAGTCACTGTCTATGGTCAAGAGTTGTGCTCCCAATGTATCAAACAAGGGCATCAAATGCTCAAGGGCTTGGGGGTTGCCCTCGCAGGCGCAAAGGGTACCGGCAAAAGTTTGCACGGAAGCGGCCGGGTCGGCGAAACTGTGCACAGGGTGGATGCTAGCGGTGAGTGCGCCACTGTCTGTCAAAGGGTGCAAGAAGGTGGAGGGCAGGGCCCCGCTGCAGTGAAACACGATATCCCCGTCGCGAATCAGACCGGATCTTGCCAGTGTTAAAGCGCTGTTGGCGATAGCGCCGTCCGGTGTGGCAATCAGCCAAAATTCCGCTGACTCAAATGCTTCCCAACGGTGAGTGGCCTGGCCTGCCCCAATAAAATCAACCGCCTGTTGGGCGCTGTTTAATCGCTCGCAAAATACCTGCGCAACCTGCAAACAGTTTTGCGCTGTCCACAAACGGCCCAGGGTGCGGCCGAGTTTGCCGCCGCCGATGATGTTGAGATGCGGTGTTATTGCAGGTTTCATTGGGTAGGGTGTTGCTCGCGGCTGGTTATCCTGTCGGAGTATGCACCTCAATGGTGAATATAACAGTCGTCGTCGTTTTCCAGCAGCGCCTTTAAAATGCGGCTGCGGTTGATCAGGCCCACCAGTTTACCTTCATCCACCACCGGATAATTTTTAGGTTTGTTTTGCAGCATCGTCTGTGCAATTTCAACAATGCTGGTTTCGGGGGTGACTGTCAGTACGTCGGTATGCATTACCGCGCTGACTGCTGAGGGTTCCTCGCAGTAGAAGGCATCGTTAAGCATCTCTTTGATGCAGTCCTGTTCCGACACAAAGCCAACGACCTTTTCCTGCTCGTCAATGACAGGGCAGCCAATCAGGCCCGCATCGAGCAAACTTTGCACAACATCGCGCACATTGGCAGTTACTTTAACGGCGTGTGGATCGTAGTCCATATAGTCTTTGACAAGTATGGAATGCATACCTGGACTCCTTTTCGTATTTTATTGTCGGTTCACTACACTACACTAGATTAGCTTACTCCCGACGAATTGCGACAGCAAACTATTCCCGCTTATATCTGTCTTCCGTTTGATCCGGCTCTATGAGTCTTGGCAAATGGCTTTATAGGCGGCTACGGCTTTGGGTAATCCCATGGCGAGGCAGTCAACCGTGAAGGCGTGGCCGATAGACACCTCGAGCAGGGCGGGTATTTGGCGGAACTTGCCCAGGTTGTCCAGGTTTAGGTCGTGGCCGGCATTAACGCCCAGCCCGATGGCGTTGGCGTGAACGGCGGCATCGTAATATTGCTGAAACAGCGCCTCCAGGTTGTCACTCTGCTGTTTATAGGCATCGGCGTAAGGGCCGGTATAAAGCTCGATGCGGTCGGCGCCGATCTGCTTGGCCATATCAATCTGATTGAGGTCCGGATCCATAAACAGGCTGATGCGCATGCCCAACGCCTGCAGACGCTGAATAATTGGCTTCAGTTTTTCCCCGGAGGTGGTCAGGTCAAACCCGTGGTCAGAGGTTAGCTGGTCGTCACTGTCCGGCACCAGGGTACACTGATCGGGCAGGGTGGCTTCCACCAGCGGCATAAAACCGGGGTAATCGCCCTGGGCCGGGGCGAATGGATTGCCCTCCACGTTAAATTCGATACCCTCTAACGGTTTTACCAGGGCCGCCAGGTCATGCACATCGCCGGGGCGAATATGGCGTTGATCCGGGCGGGGGTGCACAGTGAGGCCGTCGGCACCAGCGTTCAGGCAGGCCTGGCCGTGGGCTACCACTGAAGGGTAGTCGCCTTCGCGGGAATTGCGGATGAGGGCGATTTTGTTGAGATTAATGCTGAGAGCGGTACTCATAGTGGCAGTCCTGTCATCGGTTTGATCAAGCAGTGGCAGGGCGTCACTGCTCGCTGGTGGGCGTGTGCCGCGCCGGGTTTATAACTGTTTGGCGATCAGTACTCTCACGGGCACATTGGGCGCCTCGGCAAACTGGCGGTACATGCCGCGAGGCTCTTTGGTAATGAGTTTAGCGACATCCATTCCCTGAACCACCTTGCCGAACACGGTGTAACCGGGTTTGTTTTTCTTGGCATCCAGGCGCGGATTGTGGCGCATATTGATAAAAAACTGCGACGTGGCGCTGTCGGGATCCGAGTGGCGCGCCATAGCAACAGTGCCGTAGCGGTTTTTCAGGCCATTGTCGGATTCGTTCGCGACCGGCTCCCGGGTCGGTTTTTCCACAAAGTCAAAGCTGTAACCGCCGGTCTGCACCACAAAATCCGGGATCACCCGGTGGAAAACCAGGCCGTCGTAAAAGCGGTCATTAACGTAGCTGAGAAAGTTGGCCACAGTCCGCGGGGCCTTATTCGGGTAGAGTTCAATGATAATCTCCCCGAGATCGGTTTTCAGGAGTACCCGCGGATTGGCTGTCGCTTCTTCAGCGAAAACGGTGGTTGGCAGGCTCAGCGCCAACAGCATACAGCCACAGCGCAGCCAGGAAAGCAGTGTTGCAGACATCAATTCAGCCCCACTCAGAGAAGCGTTTGCGTTTGCCCATGGTTTGAGAGATCAGGGTAATAATTACGCCGAGCACCAGAATGCCCGCGCCAAACATCCACTGGTGGTACACCTGATCAGATTGCAGTCGCTCATTCTCGGCCTTCAGTACATCCACCTGGGTTTGCAATAGTTGATGTTCCTTCGACAGTGCCTGGTATTGGGCATGTAAGTCGAGTGAACCGGCGGATATCTGTTTGATATGGGCCAGTTCCTCGCCCAGTTTTTGAGAGGCGCTGTCGGAGTCTGACAGCTGCCGTTTTAGATGACTGTTCAGCTGCTCCAATTCACCCTTCTGGTTGCGCAACTGATTGCGTTCCTGGGTCAGCTTCAGCATCTGTTGCTCTGCCACTCTCAACTTGAGCTTGGCTATCGGCTCCTTACTGATGTATTGATTGCGAATCCAGCCCTGATCGCCTTTGGCGGTTTCCACCAGGCTCCAGCCGGCCTCGGCATTCTCTTCTATCAGTGTCATTTTGGTGCCGCTGGGGAGACCGCGGTGAACAATGCGGAATTTGGTGCCCATGCCACTGCGCAGCGGCACATAGAGTTCGTCAGAAATATAAACATCCTGCGCCAGGGTCGGCACACTTAACGCCCCGCAAAACAGGGCCCAGACCAGGGCGATCGGGAAAAGGGTTTTGTTGTTCACTGAAGGGTCCTGAGTTTTGCGATAATTATTGTTAGTTTTCAACAAGTTGGGATTAATATTACAGAGTTTATCGCAAATTGGACAATTTGCCTGCCAACTTTTTCACAGGACGCTCAATGTTGGGAGTAAACGGCCAAAAAAGGATGGTGTTTGGGAGGAAAAGGACACCGTGATTGCGGTGCCCTGTGACTCCTAGGGCAATACCTTCTTAAATGGCTTGACCACGACTTTGGCGTAGACGCCTGCCTCAATATAGGGATCGGCATCGGCCCAGGTTTGTGCGGCGTCGAGAGATTCAAATTCGGCCACCACCAGGCTGCCGGTAAAGCCGGCGTCACCGGGGTCATCATTGTCAATGGCGGGGTGGGGGCCCGCTACAAACAGGCGCCCCTGGTCCTTGAGTGCCTGCAGGCGGGCGAGGTGCGCGGAGCGGGCCGTGGCGCGCAGGGGCAGGCTGTTAGGCACATCTTCACTGATAATGGCGTACAACATTGTCTCGGGATCCTTAATCGTTAGATATTGATTTTGTTTGGATTGTCAGTGTTCGTGAATAATCTCTTCCAGGGTGAGATGGGTCAGCTTCTGGATGCTGCGGAACAGGTAGAACAACGCCACCATCATGACCACAGTGGCTGGAACCGCAATCACGGGAAAACTGAGAGCCGTCATCTTACCCAACTCCTCGTTAAATGCCGGGGTGCCCGGCGCGCTGACCAGTATCACCTTGGCGAGGATATAGTTGAGGGTGGAGGAAAGAAAAAATGACAGGGCAATCAGGTAGGAGGCATTGACCAGGCTTTTTTCAAAGGCGGCTTCATTGCCGCTGTGCTTGAGTGCATCGGCAATTTTGTTGACCTGCAGGATCTTGTCGTTGTAGAGCAGTGTCCTGACCAGCGGGTAGCGGGTTCGCAGGGATAGCAGGGTAGCTACGCCGAAGATGCCGGGGATGGCGGCTTCCTTGATGGCAATATACTTCGGATCCAGCTCCAACAAGCTGATGCCACCGGTCAGCAGAATACTGATCACCCCCAGGGCGGAAAAAAGGTTCAGTTTCTGGGACTGGATAAAGTCCCGAAGTCCGTAAATAACAGGGAAGGACAGGGCCACCACAATAGCCCAGCGCGTGCCGTAGCTTTCGTAGGACGGGGCCAGGCCGGTACCCAGCAGGCCGTCCACCTGTGCCAGCAAGCTGGCCACAAAAGGGCTGTCGCTGCATTTCATCAAGATCAGTGTGGGGATAATAATATTCAGCAGCAGGTTGCCGAGCATGCTTTCCCGTTTTTGCACGGATTTTTGTTGCGAGACAGGGGTGGGGGCGTCAGACTTGGCGGTAGAATCGTTATCGGTTCTCATATATACAAAAAACGCTCTCAAACTGGTTGCGTTGGGTTCCTTGGCAATCCGAACGCCAGCGATTTTGGGGGCCAGCGTTTCATGTTGAGCAATAGGCGGGAGTGACTTTTGGCGTTATACGATTTGCACGCCCACAGCAATGTCTCAGACGGTATTTTAAGCCCTGAGATGCTGGTGTCGAGAGCTAAAGACAAGGGAGTTGATGTCTTGGCACTGACCGACCACGACACGGTGGCGGGGTTGGCCCGCGCACGCGAGGCGGCAGCTGAGCAGGGGTTGCGCCTGATTGACGGTATCGAATTCTCCTGCAACTGGGGGAAAATTGGCGTCCATATCGTTGGTTTGGCAGTGGATCCCGCTTCGGCGGTCATACAGCAAGCGGTTGGCGAGCAGTGTCGGATACGCGAGCTGCGAGCTGAGAAAATTGCCGAACGATTGCACAAGCTCGGTTTGCCGGGGGCTCTGGCTGGAGCTCGAGCGCTGGCGGGGGAAGCGGTCCTCGGACGCCCCCATTTCGCCCAGTTTCTGGTGGATACCGGGGCGGTCAAGAGCCTCAATCAAGCCTTTAAGAAGTACCTGGGAGCGGGCAAGCCCGGAGACGTCAAACATATGTGGCCGGCGATGGAAACCGCCATCGATTGGATTCGGGCCGCGGGAGGGGTGGCGGTGCTGGCCCATCCCCACAAATACAATCTGACCCGCACTAAGATCTGTGCCCTGGCCTCGGATTTTGCCGCTGCCGGCGGGCGTGCTCTGGAGGTGCTCTCGGGGCGTCAGGAGCCGGGAGTGGCGGAGGATCTGGCGCGCATTGCCAGGGAGCGCGGTCTCTACGCATCCTGTGGCAGTGACTTCCACATGCCGGATCAACCCTGGCAGGAACTCGGCGCTTTTGGCACAATGCCCGCCCTCTGCAAGCCCGTATGGGAACTGTTTTAACCATTTCCCTGCGGGCAGACGCACTTCATCTCAATCAATGGGAATAAGAGCCCTCAGCGCAATTGAGGTAAAGAGCCCTCAGCGCAATTGAGGTAAAGAGCCCTCAGCGCAATTGAGGTAAAGAGCCCTCAGCGCAATTGAGGTAAAGAGCCCTCAGCGAAAGATAACAACAGCCGCGAATAACATAAGGAGTTGCCGGTGGCGCAGTTTTTCCAGATCCACCCCGAAAATCCCCAGGCGCGCCTGATCAATCAGGCGGCAGAAATCGTCAGAAAGGGCGGTTTGATCGCTTACCCTACCGATTCCGCCTATGCCCTGGGCTGTCATATTGGTGACAAGGTCGCCCTGGATCGTATCCGCGGTATCCGAAACCTGAACAAGCACCACAACTTTACCCTGATGTGCCGGGATTTGTCCGAGCTGGCCACCTATGCCAAGGTCAACAACCAGGTTTACCGGATGATCAAAAACCATACCCCGGGTTCCTACACCTTTGTGATGGAGGCGACCTCTGAGGTGCCGCGCCGCCTGATGCACCCCAAGCGCAAAACCATTGGGCTGCGGGTGCCGGATAATCCCATCGCCCTGGAGTTAATGCACGCCTTGGGGGAGCCCCTGATGACTAGCAGCCTGTTGTTGCCAGGGGATGAATACCCGTTAACCGACCCCTACGACATCCGCGAAACCCTCGAACACCATGTGGAGCTGGTGATCGACGGTGGCTTCTGTGGCATGGAACCGACCACCGTTATTGACCTCACGGGGGAGGTGCCGGAGTTGATACGCCAGGGCAAGGGAGATTTCTCCCCATTTGTGACCTGAATTGGTTTTTATTTGTAACTGTTTGAAATGTAAAGACTTTCCTATCTGGGTCGGAATCCGGCCCAGAACGCCTTCAGCCCTGTCACCCCACTGCAATAACCGCTATAATGTCCGGCCCGGAAAAGCCCGATGGTAGCGCTGGGGTCTGGAAAGCAATTTTAATAACAAGTGGGTCGGTCAGCGTGACGGGTGAGACAGACGAAATCCTGGTTGAAGAAACAGCGGAAGCTGTGGCTGCAGGTGTGACAGCAACGCCGGCGGCAGAGACGGCTGAAACACCACAACAGTCAGAGATGCCCTTTGCGATCGTGCAGGGCGAAGCCTTTACCCAGCTGCCCAAAGATCTCTATATTCCACCCGATGCGCTGGAAGTGATCCTGGAGGCCTTTGCGGGGCCACTGGACCTTCTCTTATACCTGATTCGGCGTCAAAACCTGGATATCCTGGACATCAATGTCGCAGAGATCACCCGCCAGTACATGGCCTATGTGGAATTGATGGATGCCATGCAATTTGAGCTTGCAGCGGAATACCTGGTGATGGCGGCCATGCTGGCGGAAATCAAATCCCGTATGCTGCTGCCGCGCACCTCGGAAGAGGAAGAGGAAGAGGAAGATCCCCGCGCCCAGCTGATTCGACGACTGCAGGAGTACGAACGCTTTAAAATTGCGGCTGAAGAGCTGGATACCATTCCCCGCACGGGACGCGATGTCTACATCGCCGAAGCGGCTGCGCCTGAGCACAGTGCCGTGCGACAGGAGCCCGACGTGAATATGCGCGAAATCATGCTGGCGTTGTCGGAGGTGTTACGCCGGGCCGATATGTTTGAGAGTCACCACGTGGAAAAAGAAAAACTCTCGACCCGCGAGCGTATGGCGCAGGTTCTGGATCGACTCTCGAACAACCAGTTCATACCCTTTGTCGGCCTGTTTAAGGTGGAAGAGGGGCGCCTGGGAGTCGTAGTGACCTTCCTGGCGGTAATGGAGTTGATTAAAGAGTCCCTGGTTGAAATCGTACAAAACGAAGCCTTTGGGCCCATTCATGTAAAAGCTAAATCGCAATGACCATGGAAAAAGACTTACTGCGAAAAATCCTTGAAGGCGCCATCATGGCCGCTGGACAGCCGCTGACGGTAATGAAGTTGCAAGGCCTGTTCGAGGAGGAAGACGAGGCTCCGACCAAGGAGAATATCCAGGCGGCGTTGGAAGAGATCCAGGCCGATTGTCAGAGTCGCGGTTATGAACTGAAAGAAGTGGCGACGGGCTGGCGCTTTCAGGTACGCGAGGAAACAGCCCCGTGGGTTGGCCGGCTGTGGGACGAAAAGCCCCAGAAATACTCGCGCGCCTTGCTGGAGACCCTGGCGTTGATCGCCTACCGGCAGCCGATCACCCGCGGTGACATCGAAGAAATTCGCGGTGTGGCCGTGAGCTCGCACATTATCAAGACGCTGACCGAGCGCGACTGGGTCAAGGTGGTGGGCCACCGCGATGTACCCGGTCGACCTTCGCTCTATGCGACAACCAAGCAATTTTTGGCCTATTTCAATCTCAAAAGTCTGGAAGAGCTCCCCACCTTGGGTGAGATTCGCGATCTGGAAGACTTGAACAAGTCGCTGGATCTCGGTGTGCAGGAAATGGCAGCGGTTAAAGCGGCGCTGGCGGAGGAAAAGGCCGCCGCAGAGGATGCCCCGCCCGCTGAACTTGATGGGGAGCTGGTAGCGTCCCAAGAACAGGCCGAGAAAGAACCCGAGACCTCGACGATGCCGGCTGTACCGCCACCATCGCTGTTTGAGGACGACAGTGATCGCGGCGAGATATCCGAAAAAGCGGCTCTTGAGGCTGTTGAAGGATTTGCTCAGGAGGATGAGGCGCCGTTGTCCGCCGAAATTGAAGAGCCTCAAGGCGTTTAAGGATCTTATTTTTTGTCGATGAGTACGAATAAACACACCCATTCACCCCACTCCAACGAGGACCGCTCTGAGCGGCTTCCCCCGGCGGTTGCCGGTCAACAGGCAGAATCCGTATCTGACGAGAAACTGCAAAAAGTGCTGGCACGCGCGGGACTTGGTTCTCGCCGTGAAATGGAGAAAGCGATCGAAGCGGGGCAGGTGCAGGTAAACGGCCAGGTAGCCCGACTGGGTGATCGTGTCAGCCTGCAGGACACCGTTGTCTATAATGGCCGGCGGGTACACCTGAAGGAGCCGGCGTCCCAGCGTCGCCGCGTACTGCTTTACAACAAACCGGAAGGGGAGATCTGCTCCCGGTCCGATCCGGAGGGGCGTCGCACGGTCTACGATCGCCTGCCCAAAATCAAAGACGAACGCTGGATCTCCGTGGGGCGTCTGGACTTTAATACCAGTGGTCTGCTGTTGTTCACCAATGACGGCGCCTTGGCCAATAAACTGATGCACCCGTCGTCAGTCATTGACCGCGAATACCTGGTGCGGATACAGGGCGAAGTCGATGACGCCATGAAACGACGCTTGCTGGAAGGTGTGCTGCTGGAAGACGGCAAAGCGCGTTTCACTGATATCGTGGACGGCGCCGGTGAGGGGCGCAATCGCTGGTTTTACTGTGTGGTGATGGAAGGGCGCAACCGCGAAGTGCGACGGCTGTGGGAATCCCAGGGGGTGAAGGTCAGCCGCTTGAAGCGAGTGCGCTATGGCAATATCTTTATCCCTTCCCATGTGCGGGTTGGCCAGTGGTTGGAGTTGAGCGATAAGGAAGTGAACGATCTGTGCTTGACGGCGGGTATTGAAAAGATCAAAAACAGCCCTCTCACTCAGGGCGAAAAGGAGCGCCGATTGCGTCACCAGCGCAAGCTGCGGGCGGGTAAGGGGCGCCGGCCGCTCGCCAAAAAGAAGTAGTGGTATTTCTATTAAAAGGCGCCGCTGGCGCCTTTTAACTATTCAGTATCTTAAAGCCTCGCCCGTAACTCTCCGGCTAATCACGCGGGCTCTGCTATTGAGGTCACTTCGCGATGACCCGTTTTGACACGGTTGCGCCCGCTCTGTTTGGCCCTGTAGAGTGCGCGATCAGCCCGATCGAACAGCTCTTTGACATTTTCACCGCGCACCAGTGCGCTGATACCGATACTGGCAGTAATCCGGATATCGCCGGCGACGGTGTTGATCGGCGTCTGCTCAATAGTTTCGCGAATCCGTTCGGCGATAACACGGGCACCTGATTCGTCGGTTTTGCTCAAAATCACCACAAATTCTTCGCCGCCGTAGCGGAAGGTCATATCGGTTTGTCGGATCAAGGCTTCGATATTGCGAGCTGCACAGCGCAGCACTTCATCGCCCCGGGTGTGACCGAAGGAGTCGTTGACCTGTTTAAAGTGGTCGATATCGATAACCAGCAACGCAACGTCCTGACCGTAGCGGTGGGCCAACTGCAATTCCCGGTGCAGGGCGTTGTCCAGGGCGACCCGATTGCCGGTACCGGTGAGCGGATCGCGCATGGCAGTTTGTACGGCATCGCGATACAGCAAGGCGTTGCGCAGCGGGTAGATCAAAGTGCCCACCAACATTTCCACAGCAGCCAGTTCCGCCTCGGAAAAGCGTTTGCTGCGGCTGAATACCAGCGCCCCCAAGTTGTCTTGCTGGGTGATCAACCGATAATCACAGCTGTGAATCCCTTTTCTCCCCAGGGGCATATTGATACCCTTGGCTGTGTTGCTGTATTCGAGGCCATCGACCGGGAGTAATTCTCGCAATTGACGCAAAAACAGCTCCAGTAGTTCGCGCAAGTCCAATGTGGTTTGCAGCTTGGCGGTTAGCTTCAGGCGAGCCTCTGCCTGTTCATCGACATCAAGGGGCAAGCGCACCAGCTTTTTTTTCTGATTAAAAGCGGTATTGCTCGAAGCTGTAGAGCCTGATTGTACCGATGTAACCATGTTTCTATCCTGCGTACTGTATTTATCCTGGGTAGGGCAGCCCAAGGAGCCCCGATTCCAGGTGAGCAATGCCCGACCAAACTGCCTGAAGCCATCATCCCGATGAGTATGCGGCAATTGCGGCGCCTTAAAACAGGGCCAAGTAGACATATGCTAAATTTGTGCCATGCCTGGTGGCCTCAAAAAAATCTTTATTTATCATGGGGTTATAAGTTTCGGTTGGCGCGCGATGAAAAAGGCGTCAGAAAGTTGCCGTTGTTAAGCGGAAAGGGAAGGGTAGCCTTTTGCCGCTAGCCAAAAGTTTGTCGCGATAATGGGAGGGTAAAACGGTTGAATATCTTAGCGGCAGTTAACCCTGTGCTGACCACTGTCTGCTGGTTGGTGTGTGGCCTGGTTTGGTTGATCGCTGTGTACATCGCACCCTGGAGAGCGTTTTTTGCGGCCGGTGAACGGCAGCATTCCCTGCTGGCCGCAATTTTGGCTTTAGGGTGTTTCTGGTTGCTGAATGTGGAGGTTCGCGAGAGCCTGGCACTCCATCCGCTGGCGATGACGGCCACCGTGATGGTGTTTGGTTGGGCACTGGCAATCATTGGCGGCGCGTTGGCGCTGCTGTTCAGTCATGGGTTGGACAGCCTGTTAGAGGGGGCGCTGGTGTGGGGTAACTACCCCGTGGATTGTGTACTATCGGTGGTAGTGCCGGCGGGTGCAACCAGTTTGGTGCTGCATGTGATTCAGCGAATCCGAGTGCGAAATCTGTTTATCTATATGTTGGGCGGTGGTTTTTTGGGGGCGATGATATCGATTCAGCTGATGGCGGCCGCGACCGTTATACTGTTGCATATCACTGGCGCCACCGAGCTGGCTGCCATGGCCGAAGAGCATTACATGATATTTGGGTTACTCATGTTCCCGGAGGGGTTTATCAATGGCGCTATCGTGACGTTGCTCACTGTGCTTTGGCCGGATATTGTTAAAACCTATGATGACCACCGGTACCTGGATGATGATTGAGTGACGAACAAGTCTTTCCCCGGTTATATCCGCTACTCAAAACTGCCGATGGGTAACGTCACGCTCACGCACAGACCGCCTTCCGGACGATTGCTGGCGCTGATCTTACCCCCATGCAGGGAGACGGTTCGTTGGGCAATTGTCAGGCCCAGACCATAGCCGCCGTTGGCCCGGGTTCGCGCTTCGTCACTGCGAAAGAACGGCTTGAAGATAGACTCCAGCTGATCCTCCGCCAGGCCGGGACCGCTGTCACAGACATGCACTATCTGGTAGCTCCCTTGCTGTTCCACCTGGACCTGAATCGTGGTGTTGGGTTCGGTGTAGCGCAGGGCGTTATTGATGAGGTTTTCAAACACACCTACCAGGCTATTGCCGTGGGTAGAGACCAGTGACTCGTGGATACAGTCCAGACACAGGGATACCTGCTTTTTCTCCGCCTGGGCCTGGTATGCATCCAGCAGGGTTTCCAGCAGCGCTTTCAGGTCAACCACATCGTTCAAATCCCAGCTCTCATTTTCACTGATGGGCAGGGACAGTATGTCGGAAATAATGTCATTGAGGTAATCTGCTGCCTCTTTGATGCGGTTGAGCTCCTCATCCACATTGCCATTGCTGCGTTGCTGGGCCAGCCCCAGGGCAAACTGGAGGCGCATCAGCGGTGAGCGCAGTTCGTGGGACACATCCTTGATCAGGCGTTTTTGCTCGGCCATAGCCTCCTGCAAGCGGGTGATCATGTGGTCAAAGTCGTGGCCCAGTTCGGCGATTTCGTTGTGGTGGCCCTTGAATTCAGGCACCACCCGTACGCTCAGATCACCCCCTGCGATGCGGCGAGTGGCTTTTTTGAGGGTTTGGATGGGGCGGGTCAGGTAGCGGGCCAGGCAAAAACAGATGGTGCCGCTGATCAGTACAGCCGCCAGGAACACGGGCAGGAAATTCCAGATATACAGGTGCCAGAGCACCGTCGAGTCTTCCGGGTTGGAGGTGGCCACCATGCGCAGTACCTTGCCGTCTGAGAGCACCAGGAGTCGGCCAAAGAGTGTGGTGTCATCGAGCCGCACGCGCTGGTAGGGGGTGTGTGGTGACAGCCGCTCCATCATCAGGCTCACTCGCTCCGGAATCCGGCGCTCCAGCAGGTCTTCACCATCTTCATTGACAATATAGAGGTAGCGCATGGCCCAGCTGGGTACCTGGTGTACCTGGGCGGCGACTTCGGCTTCGGTGTGGTTAATGGCGGCCCGGGCCGCGTATCGCAGCATGCGGGCGGCACCGGAGTCGGGGCGATCCTGCTGTTGGGGAGCAAAGTGTTCGCCGGGGCCCAGGTCCAATAGATGGGTGACCAGGTTGGTTCCCAATAGCACCAACATGGTGGTCAACCAGAAACCGAGGAAGATTTTCCAGTACAGCTTGGTAAAGTGTAGGGCCCGGGTATTCATTTGGGTGACTCTTTGAGGATCAGGAGGCGCCAACGGTGAGCATGTAGCCGGCACCGCGGATATTGATGATCAGGTCCTTGCTCGCGCCCAGAGAGGTCAGTTTTTTGCGGATATTGCTAACGTGGACGTCGATGCTGCGATCGTAGGGGGTCAGTTTACGGCCCAGGGCTTGCTCGGTGAGTTGCTCCTTGCTGATCACATTGCCGGCGGAGCGCATCAACAGCTCCAGTACGGTAAATTCGGCCCCGGTGAGATTGATGGGCTGGTCGGCAAAGGTCGCGCTGCGACTGCCCAGACTGATCTGCAGCTGGCCGACTTCAAGGTTGTCGGTACTTTTTTCCTCTTCGCCCTTGGCGTCTGTACGGCGCAGGATGGCGCGCAGGCGGGCCACCAGTTCACGGGGGTTGCAGGGTTTGGGCAGGTAGTCGTCGGCCCCCATTTCGAGGCCGATAATGCGGTCGACAGTCTCCCCTTTGGCGGTAAGCATCAGTACCGGTGTCTGGCAGTAGTCCCGCAGCCGTCGCAGTACGTCAAAGCCGTTATGAATGGGTAACATCACATCCAGGATAATGACTTCAAACGTGTTCTGGCTGGTGATAACCAACGCCTGCTCGCCGTCGTGGGCCATGGTCACGTCAAAGCCTTCGGTGCTCAGGTATTCCTGGAGCAGTTGGCACAGTTCCTGGTCATCGTCGACTAAAAGCAGTTTGGTCATGGGGGGTAATTATCTTCGCTTCTCCAATGCGTTAAGTTTGCAGCATGTAGCGCCAAGAGTCATTCTTTGGATCGCCGGGTTTAACCCTTCTTTACACAATTTAACTGCAGTTTGCGGTGCTGCTGGCCTGCTACCGGCAAGCCTTGCGCTGCGGGACTATTGTTGGGAAAATCCGCCTTTAAAATGTGAACCCGAAAATCAGTCGTTAGAGGTAGTCGTGACCAAAATTGGCCTGTTCTTTGGCAGTGATGAGGGCAACACCGAGGGTGTGGCTTACAGAATTCAGCAGAGGCTGGGTGAGGATGTGGTCGATGTCTACGATATTGCCGATGTGACTCAGCTGGAGTTCGCGGACTACGACAAGGTGATTTTGGGGATTCCCACCTGGGACTTCGGCCAGATCCAGTCGGATTGGGAGGAGTTTTGGGATGATATTTCTGAGGTGGATTTCACCGGCAAGACGGTTGCTTTCTTTGGGCTCGGAGATCAGTTTGGGTACGGGGATTATTTCCTGGATGCCATGGGCATGTTACACGATGTGGTGAAGGCGGCTGGCCCGACGATCATCGGTTATTGGCCCACCGAGGGTTATGACTTTGACGCCTCCAAAGCGCTGCTGCCGGATGGCAAGACCTTTATGGGGCTGGCCATTGATGAGGATCAGCAGGAGGATTTGACCAAGGAACGTCTCGACCAATGGTGTGCCCAGATTCATGGAGAGTTTGGCCTGGATACCACCTTGAATGAGGTGGATGATTAGTTTTTTGGTGGCACCTAAGCCCAACTATCAACCCGGCGCTTCAGCCAAAATAACAGCGCGAACAGGCGCAGGATGCCCCTCCGCGGTCTTGGACATATCGTCAGGGTCCAAAAAATCCGACAGCGAGTGAAAACGCATCCAATCGGTAGAGCGCTGTTCCTCGGCACTGGTTGTGCAAATATCCACCACCCGGGGGTCTGTAAATCCGCATTTTCGCAACCAGGACACCAGCGTGTCCGGCGAGGGTAAAAACCACACATTATTCATCATCGCGTAGCGCCCCTCAGGCACCAGCACTTCACCCAAACCACCCTCAATCACCAGTGTTTCCAACACCAACTGACCGCCGGGGCGCAGAGCCGCTTTTAATTCACGCAGGTGGTCCATGGGAGAGCGGCGGTGGTACAAAACCCCCATCGAAAACACCGTATCAAACGCCTGCAAATTGGCCGGTACCGCCTCAATACCCACCGGCAACACATCCACCGGAGGATCGCCAATGGGAGAGTTGCGGACAAAATGCTTCAAACAGTAAAACTGCACCACAAACCGCGGTGACGGATCGATGCCGATGACGCGCCTTGCCCCTTCACCCAACATTCGCCAGCAGTGATAACCGTTGCCGCACCCCACATCCAAAATCAAGCGATCCTTGAGCGGTGCAAGGTGTGGCAACACCCGGTCCCACTTCCAGTCGGAGCGCCATTCGGTATCAATATGGATATCGTGTACCCAATAAGGCCCCTTGCGCCAAGGGATCAGCCCCTTCAGCGACTCCCGGATCTGGGCCCGGGTTTGGGGGGGGCAATCATCGAGGGCGCCAATACGCATCTCCGCGTCCAGTTCGATCTGGGAGGCCTGCACGGCCGGCAGTTGCTCCAGGCAGCGGCGCCAGCCGGGCAGGTCGCCGTAGCGTTGCTCCGACAGACCGGCGGCAATCTGGTTCGGCAGGGTCTCCAGCCAGCGCGCCAGGGGGGAATCTTCACAAAAGGTGAGGAGGTCGCTGTAGTCGATCATAGGTATCAACAGGGCGCTAGGGTTACTTGATAGCGATTATGGAGGCAAAGTTAAAGCACTGGAACCATACATCACAACTGCTAAAGCCTGCGGTTCTCAATCGCTCCTTGTGGGTGTCCAGCGTCTCCGGGATCAGCACGTTTTCCAGCGCCGTCCGTTTTTGGGCAATCTCCAGCTCACTGTAGCCGTTGGCCCGCTTGAAATTGTGGTATAGCTCGATCATCAGCTCATTGTGAGGGACATCGTCGAACTTTACCTTTTCTGACAGGATCAGAACGCCGCCGGGGCGCAGCGCCTTATAGATCTGCGCCATAATGTTGCGACGTTGCTCCCTGGGGATAAATTGCAGGGTAAAGTTCAACACCACCACCGAAGCATCCCGCATTGTGGCCTTTTGCAAGTCACAGCAGACCAACTCAACCTCTACTTCGCCACTGTCGGCGGCAATGACCTGTTGGCACCGTTCTATCATGGGTTGGGAGTTGTCGATGCCGATAATTTTGCAATCCGCCGCCTGGATTCGGTGACGCATGGCCAGGGTGGCGGCCCCCAGTGAACAGCCCAGGTCATAACAGTGGCTGCCGGATTGGGCATAACGCTCCGCCAGGTTGCCAATCATGTTGATAATGGCGGTATAACCCGGCACCGAGCGCTTGATCATGTCCGGAAACACGTCAACCACGGTCTGGTCAAAGGCAAAGGCGCCCAGTTCGCCCAGCGGTTGGGCGTAGATGGTATCGGCTTTATGGTCGCTCATGGTGGTTACGTCTAAACTTGCCTAAGCTCGCAGGATAACGGGATTCGGGTTGCTGATGGCAGCAACCAGGGGAGCGGATTGTAGCCTGTGCGAGGCGCGCCGGCAATTTGCACGCGAGCGGAATGAAGACAGTGGGCTGACTGTAATCCCCTGTTTAGTCTATGATGGCGTCTGAAGCCATAGGTGTCCAGGAGCAATACAGACTCCTTGAACCTATCCTGGCGGTAAATCATTGCAAGGAGTTTGGCGCACCATGCCTTACGATGGATATGACAGATTGCAGGCGTTGGTGGTCGATGACTTTGACGCCTTTCGCACCACCGTCACCCGGATGTTGCTGGATCTGGGGGTGCAGAAGGTCGATATTGCCCTCAACGGTGAAGATGCCCTGGCAAAATGCAAACACCAATATTATGACCTGGTGCTGTGTGACTACAACTTGGGCAATGGTAAAAACGGCCAGCAGGTCTTGGAAAAGCTGCGGTTTGACCAGGTGCTGAGTAGACAAACCCTGTTTCTACTCGTCTCGGCGGAGTCCAGCAAAAGCATTGTGATGGCCGCCTATGACTCTGAGCCCGATGCCTATCTGACCAAACCGATTACCGCCAAAACACTGCACCAGCGCCTCGACCGGTTGTTGCACCAGCGCGATGCCATGTTGGAAGTCTATCGGGCTATCGAAGCTGGCCAGACCGACCTGGCGGTGGATTTGTGCCGAGAGAAGATTGATATTGGCAATCGCTACGCCTCCATCTGCCAGAAGTTGTTGGGGCAGCTCTATCTCGATAATAACGCCTTCGACCGGGCCGAGGATCTTTATCGCGAGGTGCTGGAAGCGAGACAACTGGAGTGGGCTCAGGTGGGGATGGCCAGGGTAAAGTTTGGGCAGGGGGATGAGGAGATCGCTATTCAGTGGTTAAAGGATATCCTGCTCAGTAACCCACTTTGCATGCCGGCCTATGATGCCCTGGTGGCCTGTTACGCGGCGCGGGATGAGCAGGAGGAATTACAGGCGGTTCTGCAACAGGCGGTGAATATCTCACCCATTGCGATTCTGCGACAACAACGGCTTGCACAAGTCGCGGCGGAAAACAGTGACTATAGTACAGCTGCAGAAGCCTATCGTCGCACGGTGAAATTGGGCGAGCACTCCTGCCATGACGAAATTGGCAACCACTTGAGTTTTGGGCGCTGCACGGCAGCTCTGTTCAAAGAAGATGTCTGCCTGGCCAAGACCCTGGCGACAGAGGCGATCTCTGTGTTGGAAAACATTCGCGGGCGCTTTGACCAGAATGTGGAAGAGGGACTGCAGGCCAAGTTTATCGAGAGCCAGTTATGCGTAGGGCAGGGTAATGAACACCGGGCCCAACAACTGCTGCAGGAAGCGGTTGCTAAAGTGGAGCAACTGGGGGCAGTCTCTGACCTGGAGACGGATCTGGATTGCGTGCAGGCTTTGATTGCCATGGGCGAACAGCGCAAGGCGGATCAGTTGCTGGAGTCGTTGGTGCAACGCTACCAACACGATCAACCGGCGTTGAACCGAATAGATCGATTGCTGCAGGAGCCGGTAAGTGAGGTCAATCGGCGGCGTGTGGCAGAAATCAATCACCAAGGGATCGGGTTTTACGATCAGGGCTTATACAGGGAAGCCATCGCCAGCTTTAAGCAGGCGCGCCGACTTTTCCCCAATCATATTGGGGTGCAGTTGAACCTTGTACAGGCGCTTGTCGGTGAAACAAAAGAGCACGGGCGCGATGAGAGTATCATGGCGCTCTGCCTCGGTTCGATGAAAAGGGTGGAGATCAATATCAATCCAACCCATGTGCAATATCAACGTTATCGCAAGTTGCAAACAATTGTGCAGGAGATGATGCAGGAAAAACAACAATGAGTAATGACAAGAATAAACTGGATTTTTCTTTGGTTCTCGCCTCCAGTGTCCACGATATGAAAAACTCCCTGGGCATGTTGCTGAATTCGCTGGAAAATCTGATTCGCGATAATCCGCCCACCAATGACGACCAGGCTAAGCAGTTCGCCACTCTGCAGTATGAAACGTCGCGCATCAATAATGAGCTGATTCAATTGTTGTCGATTTACCGCCTGGAGCATGATCGCTTGCCGCTTAATATCGATGCGTATTTTGTGGCGGATATGCTAGAGGAGCAGTTGGCCCGCAACGATATGCTGTTTTCCACTCGCGGCATTGATGTCACAGTTGTGTGTGATGATGCGTTGAATTGGTATTTTGATAACGAGTTAGTGGGTGGTGTCGTACACAATGTGCTGGCTAACAGCGCCCGCTATGGAGATAAAGAGCTGAAGGTCAGTGCGGATGTGGTAGACGGTGTGTTGTGCATCTGTATTGAGGATGACGGTGAAGGCTATCCGGCGGCGATGATCAAGGCCCCGGAGGAAATAATGGCGGGGGTGAGTTTTACCTCGGGCAGTACAAAGCTGGGTTTGTTTTTTGCCGCAGAGGTGGCAAGGATGCACTGTCAAAAGGATGTTTGTGGGTATATCAAGTTGGAAAATGGCGGCAGTCTTGGGGGTGGGGTGTTTAAGTTGTATTTGCCTTGATTGAGGCAGGAATACGGTCGCAATAGTGCCAAAAGCGGACGGTTGCTCGATTTGATTTGTGGGAGTGAATTCGCGCATGGCCGTGTCGGATTACGGCAAAAAACGCCTAATCCGACCTACGCGACTTCGTAGCTGCGTAGGGTGGATTAGCGTTAGCGTAATCCACCATGTCCATGTACAAATTCGCCACCGACAATTTTTTAATGTCCGCTTTTGGCACAATGAGGCCAATCAATATCGAAGCCAGTTTGCAAGAACTGTCAATTCAGCATGACCATAATTAATGGTTGTGAATCACCTCATGGCCTTCCAGTTGGTGCTTCTCCAGCGTCTTGCGGACCATTTCGGGGATCGGTGCCGTTTTCTGGATTTTGTAATCAAAATGCACCAACACGGCAGTGCCGCGGGCGACCAGCTCCGCTTTCTGCCAGGCCTCCTGTAACACCGTCACCGACGAGTTACCAACATCCTTCACAAACGTTCGGATCACCACATCACTGCCAAAATGTACCTGGCGAATAAAATCCAGATCGATATGGGCCAAAATCAGCGGCCAGTTGGCAAAGTCCAACTCCGGGTTAAACACCTTGAAAATAGGGTCCCGCGCCTCCTCAAGCCAGATAGGTAACGTCGTGTTACTGATATGGCCGGCGGCATTGGTCTCGTTAACCCGGGGCACAAACGTCATTTTAAACATAGAGTTTCCTTACAGCTTATTTTACAGACTGATAATATCCAGATTCAGTGGCTTTAACTGCTCCTCCATACCACTGTGAGTGACAATGGCCACACTGGCTTTCTCCGGTTGCAAATAGGTTTTGGCTACCCGCTGCAGGTCTTCCAGTTTGACCGCCAGCACACGGTTGCGGAACTGTTCGCGTTTCTCCCGCGTGCGGCCGTGCAGTTCGGCGTGGTAGGTCTGCTTGGCTTCGCCGGCGGGAGAGCTGGGCTTATCAATGGCACTGATTACACCCAGGATGGCTTCCTCCACCTTGCTCCACTCGTGTTCTTCATTCAGTAACCACTCAATAGACTTGTCGAAGTCATTCAGGGTTTCCGCTAACCGCGGGTCGCGGTAGGAGAAAAAGCGGAATGCGGCGATATTGCTGTCCTGTGAGGCGCCGGAGCCGTAAGCGCCGCCCTGTTCGCGAATGGCGCGGTGCAGATAACCGTTGCGGAGGAAACCGCCGAGGACTGTCAGGGGCGCTGCGTCCGGGTGATCCATCGGCACTGAGGGGAAGGCCTTGGCGCAGAAGTTTACCTGGGTGTTGGCGAGCCAGGCCTGTTGAATCCGCTCACTCACAGAGGGCAGGTCAAAGGCCTGGAAGTTTTCGCTGTCGGTTTGTACCTGGGGCCAAACCTGCTGCAACGTATTGCGGTAGTCGCCCAGGCGTTCCTCTTCACCCACAATCAGGTATTCACGCGGCGTCTGGAGCACCGCCTGATGGATCCGCTTGAGCTTGTCGGCAAATTGCTGCAATGCGGTGTCGTCTTTCAGGGCATCATCCAACGCCTTCACCGCCTGAATACCCGCCAGGCCGCTCAGTTTGTGGGACAGTTTGGCAGACGGGCTCATCCCGGCACTGGCGGCGGCCATGGCCAGGGCGTGGCCGCTGCCGGTGACCGCCTGCTCTCGGCGGGCGCGAGTCTGGGAAACCAGCTCTCGAATGCGGGGCAGCTCGTCAAAACGTACCTGCTCCAGGGTCGCTTGCATCAACTCGGAAAGCTGCTGCTGATGGCGGGTCAGGGCTTTGGCGGACAGGGTCAGCAGGCCGCTGATGTTCTGCACATCATCAATCGCGCCGCGGATACTGCTATAGGCGTTGATGGATCCCACCACCTGGGATTGCCAGCGCTGGGTTTCGAGGTAGTCGCGCTCTCCCACGCCCAGCTCGGTCAGACATATGGTGTAAAACGGTAGCAAGGTATACAGGGATTCGTCCAGCGATGGCAACTGGATCACAATCTGCTGGTAGACCAGGCCGTTGGTGCCAGTGGCGTAGCTGGTCAGCTCGTGATTGTCGATCATTTGCCGGTCGCCGGCTATGTAGTGCATCTCTGGCGGAATATCTTCCAGTCCCACTTTAGGCAGAATAGTCTCGTCATCCACCTGCATCTGCCGCTGTTGCAGCGCCTGTGCCTGTTCCACAATCGCCTGTTTCTGCTCGTCGCTTAGACTCGCTTTGATTTCAGCCAGCTGCTCCGCTTCCGCCTGCTTGCGGCGTTCAGCGAGTTGCTCGTCCGGGGTCAGGGTGAGGCTTACGCGGTGGGGATTGTCGAGCAGCAGCTCCCGGGCCAGCCCCTTGATAAATTCAGGGTCTTCGATGTCCCGGCGCAGCTTTTCCAGAGCTGGATCCAGGTTGAGCAGGCTGATAGGGTCGCCGCGGTGAGTGGCGGCGGTCAGTGCCGTCAAGATCAGCTGCAGGCCGTAAGGGTAGCTGTCGCCACCGACTTCGCGCTGTTGCAGTTCCAGCTGATGCAGACAGGCTTCCAGCTGTTCCTTGGGCACACCCTCTCTCGCAACTTTTTCCAGCGTTGACAATATCAGCGCTTCCAACGCCTTGGTCTGGTCGCTGTTACTGCCTTCGATGCCGCAGACAAAAGTCAGTTCCAGCTGTGAGTCGTCCAGACCACATAGAGGGGAGGGGGCGGTTCCCAGGTCAGTGGTTTCCAGTGCGTGTTGCAATGGTGAAGCGCTGTTGTCCAGTAGAACACTGGACAACAGTTGTGCACGCAGGGTTTCTTCCAGGTTGGTGCTGCGACCCAGCATCCAGCCCATCACAATATGGGTTTTGTTTTCCAGGTCGCCGTTCTCGTTGAGGGGGTAGGCCTCTTCAACACGTAAGGGCGCATGGTAACGCTTTTCGTCCTTGACGCGTATTTCACTGTCGAGTTTCTCAAAGCGGTGCAGAGCTCGCTGTTCGAATGTCTGTTGCAGCTCGACCACGGGAATATCCCCAAAAGTCATAAAAATGGCGTTGCTGGGGTGGTAGTGGGTACGATAAAACTCTTTTAACTGTTCGTAGCTCAGTTCCGGAATATGCTCAGGGTCACCGCCGCTGTTATAGTGGTAGGTAGTATAGGGGAACAGGTATTTACACAGGGTCTGCCACAGCTGGGAAGACACTGAACTCATCGCCCCTTTCATTTCATTAAAAACGACACCCTTATAAACCAGTGGACTGGCGGGATTGTCCGGCTGATCAAATTCCAGCCGGTGGCCCTCCTGGGCATAATCCAGCTCGTCCAATCGAGAGAAAAACACAGCATCCAGATACACGTCCAGCAGGTTGTTGAAATCCTTGCGGTTTTGACTGGCAAAGGGATAGGCGGTCCAGTCGGAGCTGGTAAACGCATTCATAAAGGTATTCAGTGAGCGCCGGATCATCATAAAGAACGGGTCGCGCACAGGGAATTTCTCGCTACCGCACAGGGCGGTGTGCTCCAGAATATGGGCGACACCGGTAGAGTCGTGGGGAACGGTACGCAGGGCCACCAGGAACACGTTTTCGCTATTATCGGCGTTGATATGGATATGCTGGGCGCCGGTGATCTTGTGGCGGTATTCCTCCACCGTCACTTTTAACGAATCGATGGGCTGGCTGCGGACCCACTCAAAGGTCGTGTGGCAGGGAGAATGGGCGGTGGAAGTGGCAGTTGTGGTTTCAGTCATGAAGATCTCTCGGCTAATGCTTGCGCCTTATTCTCGTTTTACCCGGATCGCTGTCCGGTGCGGGTAACAGACTTGCCCGTTAAACAGGTACTGTGTGGGGTGGCGCTATTGTAGCCCCAATCTTCCTAATTGTAGTGTTTTTTAAAGGTCTCGCGGCCCATCTGGGTGATTTGCTGTTCAATAAAGGCACTAAATGCTGTTTTTAACGGCACATAGCGGTTGTCATTGTGTTCCAGCGCGGCGAGTGCAGCGGCTGTTGCCTCTAAAGTGGAGAGTTGGTGGGATGCCTGTGCTTTGCGAATGCGGTATTCACCCGGCGTCGCATCCTCAAGTGCCAGGCGGGGTAGTTGCGATAGTCGAGGGTTAAGATGCAGCATTTTCCGTGATTTGCGCCAAGTCCCGTCGATCACCACCAATCGCAATTGGTTCGGTGGGTTGATTGCGAGCGCTTCAGGTGTTGGGGAGCGTTCATCGTGTCCAGCTGGATAAAGCAGCAGATTTTGCCGGTTGCCCCCAAGCAGTGACTTCAGCTGTTCGTCGTCAAACTGTTCCCCCACCACAATTTGGCTGTGTTTTAAGCAGAGCTGCAACAGGCGAGCGGTGCCTTTAGTCTGCTTTTGTTCCAGCGGGTGTTGTAAAATAAGCACTTCGACCTGGTTGTGGATATCACAGGCGAGGTGACAGATGCAGGTTTTGGTCGGTCGCAAGCAGTGAGCACAGGTGGTGCGACCAGTCGTGGGATTGTGTGAGTCCATCGTAGGGGGAGTCATTGCAAAGCCCTACGCCCGGACTGCACTTTCGATCAGCCTTTTGAGCAGGGTGCGGTCGGCTTGGGATTGCGAGGCAATCAGCTCTTCCTTTTTGCGGCGGCTCAGTTTTTTTATGGCGGCTTCGCGGCGGCTGGCGCTGCTGCGACTGTGATCGCCTTCCAGGTAACACAGGGTTTTTGGTTTTCTGCCGCGAAAGAATTTGGCTCCACCCTTGCCGCTGCTGTGGGCCTGCCAGCGTCGGGTTATATCGTTGGTAATGCCGGTATAGAGTCGGCAATCACAAGCCTCGATGATATAGACACACCAATCCGGTGTTTCGGGGGTCGCAGTGGGCGCAGTCATTGGGCAAGAGTCTTTCAGGTAATTATGCTGGCGTAGTTAGTGGTATCGAGCAATAGTAATGACAAACGATAGAAATTTCGATGACTTGGCCAAGCGCTTTAAGCGCAATGTCTATGGCGGATTGAAAGGCGATATTCGGCAGGCGGTGATCAAGCGGGATTTTGAAGAGTTTATACCCGGGATATTGTCTGTCCCGGCACCCCGTCAACGGGTGCTGGATGCCGGTGGCGGGCAGGGGCAGATGGCCCTGCCGCTGGCCCAGGCCGGGCACGAGGTGACCCTGTGTGATATCTCGGGAGAGATGCTGCAGCTGGCCAGGGAGCGCTTTGAGTTGGCGGGGATGAAGCAGGCAATCACTATTAGGCAGAGCTCAATTCAGACTCTGGCAGATGACGTCGTCAAGGAAAACGCGGCGCCCTATGACCTGGTGATGTGTCACGCGGTACTGGAGTGGGTGGCGGCACCCGAGGTGTTGTTGCAGTCGCTGATGCAGTTGCTACAGCCCGGCGGCTTTGTGTCCCTGACCTTCTATAACGTCAATTCACTGATCTACAAGAACCTGCTGCGCACCAACTTCAAGAAAATTCAGCGACGGGAATTTACCGGTTACCGGGGGAGCTTGACGCCCACCAATCCCCTGCAGCCGGAACAGGTCTACGAATGGTTGCAGGCATTGCCGCTACAGACACTGTGTCGCAGCGGCATCCGGGTGTTTCACGACTATATCTTTAATCAGGAAGATCGGGAACGGGAGCCCGGCGCCCTGTTGGCACTGGAGCTGGAGATGTCACGCCGGGAACCCTATCGTTCTCTGGGGCGCTATATCCACGTATTGGCACAAAAAAGAGAGGCTTAGGCGGCTAACGCCTGACCGTTGCACAGGGTGTTCACAAACTGCTGCAGCTGCAGTCGTTGCTGTGGCCCCATATCCAGAAATTCGATGCTGATTTGTGTCTGCCGGTAGGGTCGGCGGCAGAAGCGAAAAGCCCTGACCCGCGCCTGACAGCGTATTTGAAAATCGCTGTTAAATTTGAATTCCACCACCGGCAGGATGCAGCCCCGGTTAAGCTGTTGCAGCACATTGCCACCTACGGTTAGTCGCATGCCCCCTGCGGAGATATTTTGGGCCGTGGCATACCAGGGGGTGCGCCAGGGGGATTGCAGCCGAACATTCAGCGGTTGCTGCTGGCTGAGGTTGATGCGGGGGTAGAGGCGGCGTTGACGGTAACCCACCTGCTCCGGTAGTGCCAAGGCGTAACACGGGGAGCCATCATCATGGAGAATATGGAGCAACCGGGACGTGAAGGTCAGCAATTCGCCGCTATGGTGATGCTTGATCGTCAACGCGTCGCCCAGTTGCAGATTTTCCAGACGGGGGAAAAGTTCGTCCAAAATCAGGTAGCCACTGCTGAAATTGATATCCAGAATCATACTTTGGCAACTCAGCTCATGGCTTGCGGACGCTGCGCTCGGTAGCACTTCAATGAGTTGCCTTTTAGCCTGCAGTTCCATCAGTGCCGAGTAGCGCTCGACCATGTCGGCAAGGCAGGGGGCAACTTCAGTGACTTTGAGTTCCGGTGATTGCTTGCGGGTAAACTTTTGCATAACAGCTTGCAAAATGGTCATGCCCCGAGGCCTCCTTCGATCCTGTGAGGGTGACAGTGGACCCAGGTGGCCCACCGGCAGGTTTTACGTGCCAAAATTGTTTCTTGTCAGGAACTTAGCAAGGCCTATGCCAGTCTATCAGCTGGCTCGGAGATCCGGGGATAAGGCGGATTCAGGGCCCGCCAACAGTGAGGTTCGGTAGGAATAAATGACGCGGCGACAATGTCAATGACACCTGCAGGGGGGACTTTTCGGCAACCGTTGGCCGGCAAAGCGGCAAAGACGAGGGCAGAGACGCGCAAGTACGGACTCTGTCTGATTCAAGACACCCGAGTCACGTTTTGCAGTTGTTTTCTGGGGGCAGCGTGGTAAGCTGCGCACAATTAATAACCAATTCCGGCTGTCTGGTGACCAGCGTAAGACACAGTGGGGAAAAGGACGGGATAAGGTTGTAAACCGTTATAACAATAGGGGCAATGACACACCAGACATCAACGCGGGCCAGTTGGCGCCCGTTCCAACAGATTTCCCGTTTTTTAAAGCGCCGGTGGCAGAACTGGGGGTTGCCGATCGTCTATAAATTGGCGATTAGTCTGGCCTTGGTGGTGATTGCCGGTATGGGCGTGTTGGGTGCTGCGGTAGTCTCGATTCAAAGCGAGTTAATGTTGCGCCAAATCAACGATTTTGGCAGCACGATTGTGGCTCAGTATGCCGCCAGCGCTACAGAACCGGTTTTTACCGAAGATAAGCTGGGGTTGCAAGTGTTAACCACCAATCTGGTCAATGACCCCCGGGTATTTGGCGCGGCAATCTACGCGAAAGTGGCACCGAGATCTGGCGAGGAAATTGCTGATCCCGGAAGAAGTGGACTCGACGGGGAGGTCGAGACGACCGAAGACGACTTGCAGGAGCGTCTGTTGGTACAGGTGGGGCAACAGCCGTTTGCGGAGGTGTCCAGAATCTCACGGATCCGTTCCGGCTCACAGTGGTTGACCTTTACAGCCCCTATCAGCTTTAAAGGGGTTGAGGCGGGCCGGGCGATGGTCACTTTGTCCAGCGCGAGGGTGAGTCAGGGCTTTGAACAGACGATTCGCACGCTATTACTGGTTACAGGGACGATTATGCTGGCGTCCCTCGCTATTGCCTACGGTATGAGTCGGCGACTGGCGGGCCCAATCAGGCGGTTGGTGGACGCCACAGATCAGCTGGCAGAGGGCAACTTTGATGTGCGATTGCGAGAGCAGCGGGGCGACGAGTTGGGTCAGCTGATTGTCGCTATCAATCATATGGCCGCCAGTCTGCGCGAAAAGCAGAAAATGAAGGGGGTGCTCTCCAGTATCGTCGCCAATGATGTGGCGGAGCATATGTTGAGCCGGTTGGATACTGTGGGGGTGGGCAGTGAGCAGGTGGAAGCCTCTGTGCTGTTCGTGGATATCGTCGGGTTTACGGCGTTGGCAGAAAATGCCTCCCACGAGGTAGTGGTGGACCTGTTAAACGAGTATTTCACCTATTTTACCCGCTGTAGCCGCCTGTTTTTTGGTACAGTGGACAAGTTTATCGGCGATTGCGCCATGGTGATTTTTGGGGCGCCCAAAGCCGACCCGGATCACCGTTACCATGCCGTCGCTTGCGCGGTGGTGATGCAGCGACTGGTGCAGCGCCTGAATCGCGAGCGGCAGGATAGGGGATTGCCGCAGGTAGAAGTGCGGATTGGGATCAACAGTGGCGAGATGATGGCGGGCCTGATGGGCTCGGAAGACCGTATGGAATACACGGTAGTTGGCGATGCGGTTAACCTGGCCTCGCGACTGAGCAATTTGGCCAACGCGGGCGAAATCCTGATTGGTGAATCTGTCTACGGGGTTGACGCCCATGGCCGCGCCGCGGCCAATTCGCTGCGGGACAGGATCAAGGTATTGCCTTTTAGCCAGATGACCGTGAAAGGTAAAACAGAAGCAGTGGCGACATACCGGGTCAAAGGGGTAATGAGGGAACAACAACACAAGATGGACATGATGATCGATGACCTATTGGAAAACGGACACAATAAGTGAATCGTTGCGATAATTTGATATTTTGGGGGTGTATGGTGAAACGTGGGGCAGGAGCGATCAGCAAACTGATTCTACTGATCTATCTGTCGGTAGCGGCAGGTTGCGCCACAGTTTGGCTGCCCTATCGACTGGAACAGGTCGAACACCTTATTGCGCAGCAGCAGTATGCTCGGGCGCAAGGCCTGTTGCAGAACATCGATACCCAGGATCCCGATTACGAGGCGTTGGTTCGTCAGCGCCGGGCCCTCGGTCCCCTCACACAGCAACTGGAACAGAGCACGATCGAGCAGGCGCAGCAACTGGAGCGCCAACAGCGGTGGGAATCGGCCCTCTCAGTGATCGACGATGGCCTGGTGCGCCTCCCGGAGAGTGAAGCACTGCAGCAGGCGCGCAATGACCTGTTGCTGGCCCGCAAATCCCGGATTGCGGCCCTCAAGAACAAATATTACCTGTTGCAGGGACGACAGTTACCTGCCCAGGCGGAGCTGCTGGAACAGATAGTGGCTGCGGATCCGGAGAATCTTCGCAATCGCTGGCAGGTCTACCAGCTCGAGCGGCAAATTGAGCAAGTCTCTACTGGACTGGAGCAGTGTGGGGAGGAGGCGACCGCCGCCGGCGACCACACGCTGGCCCAAGACTGCCAACAAGCGGCGAAAAAACTGGCTGGGGAACCTGTGGCAGCTAAGGAAACCGAGCCCGCGGCCCCGACCAAGCTTGATGAAACTGTTATCCAGGTCGACAAGCAGGCCGTGAAACAGCTTAAGCGGGAGTACCGCGATTTCGTTTCCGCGGGTTGGTGGCTGGCGGCCAAGGGTAAGCTGGAGGAACTGCAAGAGCAGGCACCCAAGGACCATCAGGTCAAAAAGTGGTCACAGTGGCTCCAGGAGAGTATCGATAAGCAGGTAGCGCTGGGGATCAAGCAGGGGCAGGCACTCTACAGCCAGGGACATCTTGACCAAGCGCTTGAAGAGTGGGAAAGTGCCGCAGCCCTGGCTCCTGACAATCAGGAGCTTCAGGGTCATATCGCCCGAGTGGAACGCTTTTTGGCAAACCTGGGGCGTTTAAACGGAAAGGAGCCCTGAGGGTTTGACAGCGGTAATGAATGTAGAAGTACGCAAAGAAAAACTGGAATTTAACAAATTACAAAAACGCCTGCGCCGCCATGTTGGCAGTGCGATCGTGGACTTTAACATGATCGAAGAGGGCGACCTGGTGATGGCCTGTATCAGCGGTGGTAAAGACTCCTTTGCCATGCTGGATATACTGGTGCATCTGCAAAAAACCGCCCCTGTCCAGTTTGAGGTGGTGGCGGTGAATATGGATCAGAAACAGCCGGGCTTTCCCGAGTCAGTCTTGCCTGATTATTTTGAGTCCATAGGCGTTCCCTACTATATCGTTGATAAAGATACCTATTCGGTGGTCAAGAGCAAGATCCCGGAAGGCAAAACCACCTGTGGCCTCTGCTCCCGCCTGCGCCGAGGCACACTCTATGCGTTTGCCGAGAAGATTGGCGCCACCAAAATAGCGCTGGGGCACCATATGGACGATATCGTCGAAACGCTGTTTTTGAATATGTTTCACGGCGGTCGGCTGAAGGCCATGCCGCCGAAATTGCGTTCCGATGACCAGCGCAATGTGGTCATTCGGCCGTTGGCATACTGTCGCGAGGCCGATCTGATCAAATTTGCCGACTATAAGGGGTTTCCCATTATTCCCTGCAACCTGTGCGGCTCCCAGGAAAATCTGCAGCGCCAGGCGATCAAAGCGATGTTAACCGGTTGGGAGAAAACCCAGGTGGGGCGGGTGGAAACCATTTTTAAATCGATCCAGAACGTCAGTCCGAGCCAGCTGGCAGATCGCAACCTGTTTAACTTTTTGGACCTGCCCCTGGACCGTACCGGCGAGAAGGCGGAGTACGACTTTGAAGAGGCTATGATCAGCGCCTCGAATATCACCTCGCAGCAAGGAAAATACTCCGGATTTGACGCTGTCGACGATACCAGTGGTGGTGTTCAATATATTGACGCGGTTCAGTTGAACTGACTCAATGCTTGCCGCCCTCAGGGCCCAAAAGTCCAATTCAGGCGGCAATCCCACTGCTGTTTTCTGGCGCGTTGACAAACTTGCGGTAGTTCTCTGTAAATTCTTCCACAGATGCCGGTGCCGGATAACGGAAACAGTGGACCCACAGCACTGCCATGGCGAAGATGTCGTCCTCGTTCGGTAGAGGCTTGTTGGCCCGTCGATATAACATCCAGGCAATGGCTGTGGCATAACTTAAATTGGTGGCCAGCTCCTTATGGGGGTTGGCCAAAAACTCATGTTGGCTGGCCAGACCGCGAACCTCTGAGGCCAAGTCGGGATCAGTCACCAAGTAGGTGTCCCACACACTGATATGTTGAGCGGGGCTGATTTGGTAAATACCCAACCCACTGCGACCCTTTTCCTGCAGGTGGAAGCCCAAACCGGACTCCTGGGCTGCTGTGCCCAAAAGCAGGTTTTCTGCCGCCTGCGACCATTCTCCCAACTGTTGCAATGTCGGGCGAACCACGAATGTACGCAACTCTTCTGTACAGATACCCATGATCCTGTTCTCTTTAAGGCCAAATCCTGTGCCCACCTAATGGCAATTGGCAGGTTTTACTAAAGTTGTAGACCTTTTTTTTCTTGCGTTCCAGTTTTTTTAGAAAAATAAGTAAGTTACAGGTAGTTCTTAACAAAAATTTAAAATAGTGGCCGTAACTCATAATCTTTAAAGCCTACACTAATTGGACTGCAAATTTTTCCTGACTGCTGAGTCTATCCGGTTTGCCGCCTGGTATTATGGCTGCTAAGGGTATGACCCGGTTTTAGTGCATTTCCTATCGCTGAAGATATCAGGCCATTACTGAACCGAAACTGAGTGGTCTTGAATCCGTTAATTTGACCTACGCTTTAACCATACTGCGATGAACCCGGGAGTTAGCTATGAACGAAAACAGCGCCGTTATCGAAGTTGTCGAAGGCGATATCACTACGCTGGCGGTGGATGCCATTGTCAACGCCGCCAATAGCCGGTTGGCGGGGGGTGGCGGTGTGGATGGCGCCATTCACCGGGCGGCAGGACCCGAGTTACATGAGGCCTGTAAGGCCCTGGGTGGCTGCCCCACAGGCCAGGTCAAGATGACGCCGGGTTTTCGATTGCCCGCAAAAGCGGTATTGCACGCCGTGGGGCCCGTCTGGCACGGCGGCAAGCAGGGTGAGCCCGAAGCGTTGGCGAGTTGTTATCAAAATGCCATGGCCCTGGCGGCGGAGCACCGCTTCGCCAGTATCGCTTTTTCCGCCATCAGCTGTGGGATCTACGGCTACCCCAATGACGAGGCGGTGGAGATCGCGGTTAAAAGTGTCAAACAGGCCCTGGCGGCCAAAACCACGGTGCAGCGGGTGGTGTTCTGTTGTTTCGATCGGGCGATGGCAGATCGCTATCGCCGGGTGCTGGGGAGCTAATAGCTCGGTTTATCGGTGGCTTGCAAAGGTGTTTTACCGGTTGTAGTGCACAGGGACTTCCAAGGTCTCCTTGACCTGTTCCATTACCACGTAACTGGTACATTCCTGAACACCGGGCAGGGTTAGTAAGGTTTCGCCGTAAAACTCCCGGTAGGCGGCCATATCCGCTACCCGGGCCTTGATCAGGTAATCAAAGTTACCCGACACCAGGTAGCACTCCTGCACCTCTGGCAGATTGGCTGCGGCGGAACGAAACTCTTCGAAGATGTCCTGGGAGGAGCGATTAAGGCGGATTTGCACAAACACCACCAGGGCTGCATCCAGGAACTCGGGATTGATCAGGGCGCTGTAACCCTGGATAACACCCTCTTTTTCCAGTTTCTTTACCCGCTCCATACAGGGAGTTGCACTCAATCCCACCTGGCGGGACAGCTCGGCGTAGGAAGTACGGCCATTTTTTTGCAACACCCGCAGGATGTTTTTGTCGATATTGCTAAGTTCTTTGGCGCGTTTTTTCATGGTTGGTCGATGCTCTGTTGGACCCTGTTCCGTGCTTGCCAATGGTATTTTTTGCCCGTTGGTCGGTTTCAGGTCAAATCTTGATTAGTGGCAAATCCCTGAGATCGGTAGGTAATATACGCATAGTCGATTCCTCTGTAAATATAGCTTTTTAGTTGGAGAACCTCTGTATTTTAGCGCATACACTGGGTGCAATGGCGGATTCTGTCTATTTTACGATGAGAATATCGAGTCCGCCTGATGACGGCCGGTTTACATTGACGTCCATCTAAAACAGTATTTTTGCTTCCCTATGGCCTTTCTTTTACTCTTAGGTCTCTGAAGCGCGAGTCCAGCCGACTGCGTACGTTGAGAGATACAAGAGCGTCAAATGCAGGCTTTTTTTAGAGGCATTTCCTTTCGCCTGGCTAAGGTGGGAGTGATTTTGGCCTTTATTCTGGGCGTTTTAATGAGTTCGGTGCAATTGTATCTGGACTTACAGGGCCAGGAAAAAGCGCTGGAGAATCTGGTCAACCGGGTGATTGAGGTGGCCACACCGCCGGCGGCCCGGGCAGTACATACGCTCGATGACGACCTCTCCGCGGAAGTGGTCAACGGCTTGCTGTCATACGACTTTATCAACGATGTCACCATTGCCGATGAATTGGGCAACGTGCTTGCCCAAGGGCAAAAAGCACCACGCAACACCGCTACCCGCTGGCTGACGCGCCAGATTACCGAAGAAACCAAAGTCTACATGGCAAAACTCACCATTCCAGGATACGGTGAGGCCGTGGCGGGGACCATCCGCTTTGCGGTGGATGTGGATATCGCGTTGAGTGACTTTTTTGCCCGCTCCGGACGGGTGGTAGCGGCAGGTGTGTTGCGCAATATGCTGTTGGTGCTGCTGTTCTTTGTGGCATTTTATGTCCTGTTAACGCAACCGCTGATTCGCCTGGCGAGGGAAATCAAAGCCATAAATCCGGACCGACCCGGACAGCGGCGTCTGACGCCACTATCCAATGACCGACGGGATGAACTGTCGCAACTGGTTTCCAGTGGCAATCAGCTGCTGGATGTGGTGGAGCTCTCCCTGGCGAAGCGCCGTGCGGTGGAACTGGCACTGCGAAAAAGTGAGGTCCATGTGCGGCAAATTATCGACTCGCTGCCGGTTATGGTCGGTGCGCGCAACAGTGACGGGCGCTACATCTTTGCCAACCAGGCCCTGGCCAATTTTATGGGTAAAACCCCTGAGGAGATGCAAAACCTGCACGTGACTGAGGTGGCGGTACACCGTCGCTCCGGTGTGGACGACCTGTTGCGTCTGGACTACAGCGTGATCAAGCAGGGTGCCCCCATGCAGGTGATCGAGGAGAGCCATCGATCGGCCAGTGGCAAACAGTGCTATCTGCAGACCCACGTGATGCCGCTGGAGTTTTACGACGAAACTGTCGCTCTCACGGTGTCCATCGATATCACAGAACGCAAACAGGCACAGGCCAAAATGGAACATATGGCCTATCACGACGCCCTGACTAATTTGCCCAACCGCGTCCACCTGGTGGAGCGCCTGGAACATGAAATGCGACGGGCGCAGCGTCACGGCTATTACGGGGCGTTGTTGTTTATTGATTTGGACCAGTTTAAAGCCATCAATGATTCCCTCGGGCATCCTGTGGGGGATCAGGTTCTGAAACGGGTGGCTGAGCGCCTCTCTACCGCTGTCCGCGACGAAGACCTGGTGGCGCGGCTCAGTGGTGATGAGTTTGTTGTCGTGTTGACGGTCCTGGATCAGGACATGGCCACAGCGGCACTCAAGGCGGGGGAAATTGGCGAAAAAATTCGTCAGCGTATCTCGGCGCCCTATCTGTGTGAAGACAGAGAGTTGCGGATTACCGGTAGTGTGGGGGTGGTTATCTATCCCGACAAGGAACATTCGGTACACGAACTGCTGCGCTTTGCCGATACCGCCATGTATCAAGTGAAAGAGAAAGGGCGCGATGCGATCGAATTTTTTAATGAGGAGATGGCCGATCGTGTCAGTCGCCAACTGATGATGGAGGGCCATTTGCACCGGGCCCTGGAAAACAACCAATTTGAACTGCATTTCCAGCCCAAGATCAATTTGAAAAACGGCCGCATTGTCGGGGCGGAGGCATTATTGCGCTGGCGCCACCCCGATAAGGGCATGATCTCCCCGGGGGATTTTATACCCGTATTGGAAACCTCCGGCCTGATTTTGGATGTGGGCCACTGGATTCTGGAGGCTGCTTGCCAGGCCCTGAAAAGTTGGCACGAAAAGGGGGTGTGGCAAGAGGGTATGCGCTTGAGTGTGAATATCAGCCCCCGTCAGTTCCGCAGCAAGAGCTTTGTCGATGAAGTCACTAGGGTGATGGAGGACACCCGCATCCCGTCACACGCTCTGGATATGGAGATTACCGAAGGGATTGTGATTCAGAGCGTGGATGAAACTGTCAGCACCATGACAACCCTCGCAGCCCGGGGTGTCAGTTTCTCCCTTGACGACTTTGGTACCGGTTACTCATCCATCAGTTATCTCAAACGACTGCCCGTATCTACCCTGAAAATTGACCAAAGCTTTGTCCGGGATATTCCCGACGATCGCAACGACCGGGTGTTGGTGGAGACCATGATCACCATGGGGCGCCTGTTGGACATGGAAATTGTTGCGGAGGGCGTTGAAAACGAAGTACAGCTCAACTTGTTGAAAGATTACGGTTGTCACTACTTTCAGGGCTACTACTTCAGTCCGGCGGTCGATATGGACAACTTTATCCAGTTGCTGCGCGACGATGCCAGGGAAGCCAGTTTGGCTTGAGGGGCCCATCTTGCTTGACGCGTTAAAAGAGCTTGGCCAGCAATACCGGTATCGCTGTTTCCACCCGCAATATGCGCTGACCCAGGCTGACCGGGGTAAAACCACAGGCCTGTAATTTTTCCACTTCATAAGGGATAAAGCCGCCCTCGGGGCCTATGGCGAGGGTGACCGCGTCGCTAAGCTGCAAAGGGCAGGCAGGGTAGTTCCCGGGGTGCGCCACAATGGCTTTGGAGTTGGCGCAAATTGCGGGTAATTCGTCTTCCACAAACGGCTTGAATCGCTTGCGCAAAAGCACCTCGGGCATTAGCGTATCCTTGCCCTGTTCCAGCCCCAACAGCAGCTGCTCACGGAGGTTATGCTCCTGCAGAATAGGTGTCTGCCAATAACTTTTCTCCACACGATAACTGTTGACCAGAATGAGCCGCTTGACGCCCATGGTGGCAATGGTTTGCAAGACACGCTTCAACATTTTAGGACGCGGTAACGCCAACACCAGGGTCAGAGGCAGGGGAGTGGGTGGTGGCTGGTTAAGGGTGACGCGCATTTCAATCACGGACTCGTCTGCCCGGGTGACAAGCCCTGTGCCCATCTGCTTATTGAGCAGGCCAACGGCCAGGGTTTCTCCCGGCATGACGCGGTGTACCGCCAGCATATGATCTCGTCTCCGGCCCTGTAGCTGTACCAGCTGGTCGGCGATAAAATCTTCGGGCAACAATAAAACAAGGTTCATGGTCGATCGGGTGGTTATTTGCAGCGGGGGTTGTGATCACAGAGTGATGCGGGAATGGCGCCCCGGAGACGATTTGAACGTCCGACCTGCCGCTTAGGAGGCGGCTGCTCTATCCAGCTGAGCTACCGGGGCAAACTACACCAGCTGATTGCAAGACAGGTTTACTGCATCCCAATATTGTCTGGTGCCCAGCGCTGTCTGGTGTATGAGCCGCAGATTCTACGGGAGAACGGCGGGGGCTGCAAATCCTCAGAGCCCCCCTGTTGATCGGCTCGCCCTCAATCCTCATATTCAAAATCCTCGCACTCACGAGACTGGTCGCAGTCCACACCATCGCGATCACCAAACAGCTGGAACAGGGCGTCCTTCTCATCGCAACTGACGTTACCGGCGCTCTCCATACCAGGGCTGACTGCGTGGCATACCCGGTTGCGGCCCTCCCTTTTGGCGGCATACATCTGTTGGTCAACGCGTTTGACAAACTTTTCGGGTTGATCTTCGCCACCATCGTAGACATCCACTCCCAGACTGGCCGTCAATTTGATTTCGCCATGGGGGGCTGCCAAAGGTGTGTTGGCGATCAGTTCACGCAACCGCTCGGCGACCTGTATAGCCGTCAGCAGGTCTGTAGAGGGAAGAATGATCACAAACTCTTCGCCACCGTAGCGGCAGGGGATGTCCAGCCTACGCACTGCCTGGCGCATCAACTGCGCCGTGTGCACCAGTGCGTTGTTGCCAATGTCATGCCCCCAGGTGTCGTTGACCTTTTTGAAGTGGTCCAGGTCAATCAATATCAATGCTGTGGATTGTCCAGAGCGACGGGTGCGCTCCATCTCCTGTTCCAGCGACTGTATAAAAAAGCGGTAATTGTAGATCCCGGTGAGCGAATCGGTTCGGACCAATGCTGATAATTGGGCATTGGTTTGGCGCAAGCTAATCAACTCGTCAAGAATGACGCACTGCCGCTCTCCGACCGGGCAGTCGGGGCGTTGATCTTGTGCAGCGGTGTGCGCTTGTTCGAGGTTGGTTGACGTCATACCAAATGCAAAAGGGCCAAATAATTTTCTATGATGCGATAATTGTTCCCGTTTTGGCAACTCTGGGCTGTTTGTTTTGTGCGCCGTTTGGCGCTTTTTTGGGCGCGCAATGGCGCATATTAAAAACTTTGCCGGCGATCAGTGGTCTTAGGGGGGCAATCGTACTACATTGACGCGCTCGGGGGGCAACAACTGACTGCCTGACCTGAAAACCCGTTGGCTGTGAAATTCAGGGTGCCACCCGTGGGCGTAAAAAAGGCGATCTGAACAGACTGTTTTGAATAGGTAGGTAAACACACACTATGCTGGATACCCGGCCGCGATTGCAGGATACCGATTTCCCCCCTTTAAAGCGGGGGCGGTTGGAAACCCTGCAGGTCAACCTCGGTTACCTCTGTAACTTGAGCTGCACCCACTGTCACGTTAATGCAGGGCCCAGGCGCACCGAGCTGATGGATCGCGAGGGAGTGGACACGCTGTTGCGTTTTATTGAGCGGCAGGGGATCCAGAACCTGGATTTAACCGGCGGTGCTCCGGAGATGAACCCTCACTTCCGTTACCTGGTGACCGAGGCGCGCAAGCTCGGGGTTGCGGTGACGGATCGCTGTAACCTGACCATCCTGTTGGAGCCGGAGTACGAAGATCTGGCGGACTTTCTGGCTTCACAAGCGGTTACCGTCACTGCCTCATTGCCCTGTTATCTGGAGAGCAATGTCGCCGAACAGCGGGGAAAAGGGGTGTACCAATCGTCTATCAAGGCATTACAGCGGCTCAACCGGTTAGGCTATGGGCTTGATCCCCGGCTGCCGCTGCACTTGGTGTACAACCCGAACGGCGCTTTTTTGCCGCCTCCCCAGCAGCAGCTGCAGGCCGATTACAAGCGGGAGCTCCGGGAGCGTTTCGGTATTCAGTTTAACGAACTTTTGACCATCACCAACATGCCCATCAGCCGGTTTGGCAGTATGCTGTTGTCCAAGGGCTTGTTCGATGACTATATGGCGTTGCTGAAATCCAATTTCTCGGCCCTCAACCTGCAGACAGTGATGTGCCGTTCCCTGATCAGTGTCGACTGGCAGGGATATGTCTACGACTGTGACTTTAACCAGATGCTGGGTATGCCACTGACGGCGCCCGCCCCGTCCGAGACAGGCCAATCCCCCGATCTGGTGGCGACCGACAAGGCTTTGTCGTCGGCCCGGCGCGGGCGCAAGATCCATCTTGCCGACCTGTTACAGACCGACCTGAGTGAGTGGCCCATCGCCACCGGTGAACATTGTTACGGTTGTACGGCCGGGCAGGGCAGTAGCTGCGGGGGCGCGCTGAGTTAATGGTTGCGCTAAGTATCGTGGTGCCAACGCTTAATGAAGCGCAAACGATAGGCACTACGCTCGCACCGCTGCAGGCTTGGCGTATCGGGGTCGGTGAGGATCGGGAAAACGCCATCGAAGTCATTGTCGCAGATGGCGGCAGCTCCGATAACACCGGAGCTCTGGCTGCGCCGCTGGTGGACAAGGTGCTCGATTGTTTACCGGGGCGTGCGCGACAGATGAATGCCGGCGCTGCTGTTGCCCGCGGCGAATATCTGCTGTTCCTTCATGCGGATACCCGGTTGCCCACGTCTCTACCTCGGGCGTTGACTCTGTGGCGCCAGAGCGGTGTGCAGTGGGGTTTTTTTCCTTTGGTGTTGTCCGGTAACGCCTGGCCGTTTAGGGTGATAGAGCGCGCTATCACTGGGCGCAGCCGCTTAACGGGAGTTAGCACCGGCGATCAATGCCAGTTTGTCCGTCGCGACATTTTTGAACACCTGGGTGGTTTCCCGGATTTGTCCCTTATGGAGGACGTGGCGTTCAGCAAGGTGTTGCGCAAGCAATATCGTCCGAGGGTGGAATCGAAACCGGTGATCACTTCCAGCCGCCGCTGGGAACAACGGGGCATTGTTAAAACCGTATTGCTGATGTGGAGTCTGCGGTTGGCCTATTTTTGTGGCGTCAGCCCCCGGCGTCTGGCCAGGATCTATTAGATTGTCATCATGAGCATTTATCCCTACCCACAATACCGCTTTTTGCAGTTTGCCAAGGCGCCGGAAGCGGGTAAAGTAAAGACCCGAATGGCCAGCTGTTTAAATGCTGACCAATGCGCAGAGCTGCATTCTGCGTTGGTTGCGCAGGTGTTCCAGAACCTCAGGCAGGCGCAACTGTGTCCGCAGCAACTGTGGGTGACGGATGGGCCGGGGCATCCCTTTTTTCAAATGCTGATCGAGGGGGAAAGTGTATCTATACAGCGTCAAGTTGATGGGGATCTGGGTGGGCGACTGGCGGCTGCAACACGACAGGTGCTGGAACAACCGGCTGTGAGCGGCATTCTTCTGGTGGGGAGCGATTGTCCGGCAATGGATCGAAAGTATCTGCTTAGCGCGATTGATGCTTTGGTGTCCGGGCAGGACGCCGTGATCGGACCTGCCAGTGACGGCGGATATGTGCTCCTGGGATTGTCGCGTTACGAGCCGTCGTTGTTCGACAATATTGATTGGGGCACAGCGCGGGTTGCCGAACAAACCCGTCTGGCCATGGATCGACTGGACTGGCGTTACGTGGAGCTGGAGGTCTTGCCGGATATCGATCGGCCGGAAGATCTGCAACGGCTTGCCGATAGCAGCTATAGCCGGCAGCTCAGGGCCTTTGCTGACAGGATTTGACGGGCACGCTCTGAACATTGCCCCGACAGAAGCCTTTAGGCCTCAATCAGGGTGTGGCTGGCACGCTTGCTCTGGCGTCCCCCCGCCTGGTTGTACAGATCCGGTGTGGCTACCTGTCCGCGCATAATATCCAACAGACGGTTCATCACTTGGCGGCTGCGACTGATAACCTTGCCATTGATCTCGTTGAGGCGTTGGCACAGGTTGAATTTGTCCTGCAGTTGCCGCCACAGCTCATCCAGTTCGGGATTATTGAGCTGACGCAGTAGCCCCTCCCATGCCTCTTGGGTGGCGGGCAATTTAAGGCTGAGCAGAAAACGCTGGCGCTTCTGGCTATTGCTGTCCAGATCGGCCAGTTTCTGTGATTTCAGTTCGATCAGTTGGGATTGTTTGCTGTAGTCCTTTTGGGCCAGCACATCCCGTTCTTGGGTCAGCAGCTCTTCCAGGGCATTGCAAGCTTGCAGATCCTGTTGCAGCAGGGTGGCGATAGCCCGCTGGTGTGCGGGGTCTAATTGTACCGGGGTCATAGGATACCTCCTAACATAGCCAGAATGTTTGCCATACCTACAGTTGGGAATTCCGGGTGATGGCAGTACTTCGGCTTAGGAAAGCAGGTTATCCTGGTCGAGCATCTTGCCGGCGATACGCTCGGCGTTTACTTCAAAGCTGCCCTCGGCAATGGCTTGTTTGATGGCCGTCACACGATCGTTGTCCAAGTCGCCTGCGGCGTTAATTTTGGCTTCCAAGCGTGCAAGTGTTTGTGCTTCCTGGCTCAGCGACACGTTGTCCGGGCCTCCTGTGGTGGCGGCTTTTGCAGGCGCTGATTTGGCGTCCGTTCCGGTGTTGGCACTTGTGACACCGCCGCTTTTCCCGCGGCTGCCGGCAGTGCTCGGGCTGAGCCCGTTGTTCGGATCAATGACCATTTCCTTTATTCCCAACTGTAGTTACAACTTCTCAAATTCATCAATAAAACATGCTGTCTATGGGGGCCTTGTCAGTCCTGGTGGCAAGCGCCCAGGCTGCAGGTGTCCTTACCGGAGCTATCGGCAGCGGGGGCAAATACTTTACGAAAAAATTCAATTTTTTTCGTTTATACCCCGTTGGCCAATTTGTAGCCGCAGCGACGTCATTTTTCTGGCGCCGTTATATCATGACTTGCACCCGACCCGGGGCTACCACCCGGGCTTTGATTATCCGCGATGACTTGCGGTTGCGAATGCTGATTTGCTGCCCGATGCGCCCGTCGCTCAGGGCCTCCCCGGGCATGACCACAGAGATCGCACCGCTGCTGGCTTCAATGGCAACCTCATCGCCCCGTTTAATGGCGGTTGGCTGGGCCAGGTTTGGCAAGCGAATCAGATCCCCCGGGCGCAGGGGTCGTTTGACCTGTAGCTGTTCAACCCGACTGACGTCGGTGACATAACCGCGGGGCAGGGAGGCGATATTACGGGCTTCCAGGCTGATATCCTCCGGGTGTAATAGCGTGCCTCGGGGCAGGCTGCGCGTAGCCACTGCCACCGGTGCCATTATCGTCACCTTGGCTGTCACGTAGACCGCCCAGGGTTTGATCCCGGTGCAGCGCACCTTAACCGTAACCCGACCACCCTGGCTGCCTTTGCTTTGGAGTGAGGGTGTCAAAGGTTTGTCGCAAGCACTCAACTGCAGGCGTGGATCCAGGCTATTAACGCTTATGTGGGCGTCCTGTAGCTGGCCTTGGGTGAGGGAGTCGTAATGGTTTCTCAAGAAGGATTCCGTCAATACCTGTATGGAGGCGATGCTCTGCGTCGTATTTGCTGTGTTGTTCCCCGCAGCATTGGCAAAACCTGCCAGGCCTGCCAGGGCCAGGGCGGCAGCAAAATAAATACTACGAAGTCTCATCATCATAACCTGTGATATAAGCCGGCGTGTGCGGGGGGCTGTACCTTGCTCAAGACTAAAGAGTGCCGGAATTCAGCCGCTATACACTACTGAGGTATGGATCTAGCAAACAATGTGCCTATAATGCGCGTGCTTGTGTTCGAGAAGCGCATACTGGTGTTGGATTGAACCGTTGGATAAGCGCAAGTGCGGGATGATAAAGAGGATTATTCATGGCCGGAGTATTGGATAGTGTAAACCAGCGGACGCAGCTAGTCGGGGAGAATCGACTGGAATTACTGCTTTTCCGCCTGGGGGGGAGCCAGCTGTACGGCATCAATGTGTTCAAGGTCAAGGAAGTCCTGCAGTGCCCGCATTTAAATGAAATTCCCAATCGCAGCCCGGTTGTGAGGGGGGTGGCCCACATTCGCGGCGGCACGATCTCCATTATGGACATGAGCTTGGCCACCGGTCATATCGGCCAGACGGATACCACCAATGCCTTTGTGATCATTACCGAGTACAACCGTACCACCCAGGGCTTTCTGGTAAGCTCGGTGGAACGTATCGTCAATATGAACTGGGGCGATATCCACCCGCCACCCCGGGGCGCCGGCAAGGAAAACTACCTGACGGCTGTGACCGAGGTCGACGGCAAGCTGGTGGAGATTATTGATGTGGAGAAGATCCTGGCCGAGGTGAACCCCATCAACGAAGATATCAGTGAAGGGGTGATTGAAGACGGTATCGCCGAGCGAGTGGTGCAAAAGCATGTGCTGATCGTGGACGACTCCGCCATTGCCCGCAAGCAGATACAACGCGTGGTTGAGGCCATGGGCATTAAAACCACTGTGAAGAAGGATGGGCGTGAGGCTTCTCAGTATCTTCAGTCCCTGGTAGATGAAGGCAAAGATCCCTATGCTGAACTGATTTTGATCATCTCGGATATTGAAATGCCGGAGATGGACGGTTACACCTTTACCGCCGAGGTGCGCAACAATCCGGCTTTGAAGGATTTGCATATTATCCTGCACACGTCGTTAAGCGGCGTCTTTAACGAAGCCATGGTCCGCAAGGTGGGGGCAGATGACTTCCTGGCCAAATTCCATCCCGATGAGCTGGCGAAACGTGTGAATGACCGCGTGTTGGAGATGACCGGGGAAAGCATCCTGGAAACCCAGGAATAACTCTGCGAAGGGGCGCTGCATACGCCCCGGGTAAATCAAGTCTCTGAGCTGTCAAACGGCGCTTTTTGGTGGTAAAAAGTTCCAGAGGTATCCCATGAATATACAGCCCGGAAACATACATTGATGGTCAGCGATCTATTCGACCAAAAAAGCAGCAGTAGAAATCAAAGGCAACTGGACAAGGGCGATTTTGATCACTTCCGCCATTTTTTGCAGGAAGCCTGTGGCATTTTTTTGGGGGAAAACAAGCAGTACCTGGTAATCACCCGTATTCGGCGCATCCTCGCTGAAGAGGGCATTGATAACCTGCGGGAGTTGGTGGAGATGTTGCGCCGGGGGCGGCACAGCAAACTGCGCCAGACCGTTATTGATGCCATGACCACCAACGAAACCTTCTGGTTTCGGGACACTTACCCCTACGAGCACCTCAAGAATCATCTCTTGCCCGAATTGATGCAGCAGGGCAGGGGCACGTTACGCATCTGGTCTGCCGCCTGCTCTTCCGGGCAGGAGCCCTATTCCATCAGTATGACGGTAGAGGAGTACCGCCGGCAGGGTGTGAACAATCTGCCACGCCCGGTGGAGATTGTGGCCACGGATCTGTCCTCCAGTGTTTTGGCACAGGCCCGTTCCGGTGAATACGACAGGATGTCTGTGATTCGCGGTTTGTCCCGGGATCGCCTGGCGGCATTTTTTGATCAGCTGAACGAGGAGGTCTGGCGGGTGAAGCCGATGGTGTCCGACCGGGTTGATTTTCGCTCGCTGAATCTGATGGACCCGTATTTGGGGCTGGGCAAGTTTGATATTGTGTTTTGCCGCAATGTATTGATCTATTTTTCCGGGGACCTCAAGCGCGATATCTTGCGCCGTATCCATGCCGCGCTCAAACCCGGGGGTATTTTATTCCTGGGTTCATCCGAAGGTCTCGCCGGGGTAGCAAACCTGTTTGAGATGGTGAACTGCAATCCCGGGATTATGTATCGGGCGCTTTGAGGATGAACTGTGCCACTCATCTCTCTATGATCCCCTTGGATGACCGCCTGCAAGAGGAAATCTCTTGCCGCTTGCCGGCTACCTAAGCCGTATTCATTTGTTGTCGAAAATAAAAAACATAATAAAAACAAATGGTTAAAGTCAGTGATCTCTCTTGGCATATCCCTTGCTTTTAACACCGCATAGAAATATTTACGCGGAAACAGCAATGCCTATAAGCTTTGACAGTGCACTTGGTATCCACGAATCAGCGCTCAAGTTGCGCGCCAAACGTGCCGAGGTGCTGGCCAACAACCTCGCCAATGCCGATACCCCCAACTACAAAGCCCGCGATATAGACTTTCGCGCCGCGCTACAGGGGCAAATGCAATCCCAGGCGGGCAGTATGGCCATGAAAGTCACTAATGCCAAACACCAAACCGGACAGAAAATGGACGGCGTGGACGATGGCCTGCTTTACCGCACTCCACAACAGCCGTCCATCGACGGCAACACCGTTGAAGAACACGTCGAACACGGCGAATACATGCAAAACAGCCTGGCCTTCCAGGCCACGTTTACCTTCCTTAACGGCAAATTTACCGGATTAAAAAGCGCAATTAAGGGTGAATAACTATGAGCCTGAGCACCGTATTTGATGTAGCCGCCAGTGGCATGAACGCACAAACCGTGCGCATCAACACCACCGCCAGCAACCTCGCCAACGCCCAGTCGGCCAGCAGCAGTGTCGAGCAAACCTACCGCGCTCGCCATCCCGTATTCGCCTCCCTGCATCAGGACGCGCTCAAGCGTATGGCGGGCGGTGATCCCTTTGCCGCCTCAACGGGTGAAAGCACCGGTGTACAAGTAACGGGTATCGTGGAAAGTGACGCGCCACTGCAGCGTCGCTACGAACCCCACCACCCCGAAGCCGATGAAGAGGGTTACGTGTTTTATCCCAACGTTAACGTGATGGAAGAGATGACCAACATGATTTCTGCCTCCCGCTCCTTCCAGGTCAATGTCGAAACCATGAACGCGGCCAAAAGCATGATGCAGCAGGTATTGAGATTGGGGCAGTCTTAAGTCTGAGTGAAGTCGGTATAACAGCGACATACAAGCGAGTGGATGTAAGGGATAGAGTGCGATGAACATTGATGCCACCCAGTCGACAAATATTCTGGATCAGTTTGCGCGAGCACCTGAGCCCGAGAGCAGCGGCAGTAATGAACTCGGCAAAGACGAGTTTTTGAAGCTGTTGGTGACACAAATGGAAAACCAGAACCCGCTTGAGCCCCAGGAAAACGGTGAATTTATTGCCCAGCTGGCACAGTTCAGCTCCCTGGAAGGTATCGACAACCTCAACGATACCATGAGCGGTTTTGTCAATAGCTTCCAGTCCAACCAGGCGCTGGAAGCCTCCATGCTGGTGGGTCGGCAGGTACAGGTACAAACCGACACCGCCTGGATGCAGCAGGGAGAACCTTTCTCCGGTGTGATTGAGCTGCCCGCCAGCAGCCCCAGCGTCAGAGTGAGTATCTACGATGAGAGCGGCACCCTGGTGCGCAACCTGGATCTGGGTTCCCGCCCGGGCGGTGATATTGACTTCCTCTGGAACGGCACTGACAGCAGCGGCAATGTTTTGCCGTCCGGAAATTACACTATCAAGGCTGAAGCGCAGCTCGACGGTGAGGCTCAGCAACTGAATACGCTGTTAGGCGCTAATGTCAACAGCGTGACCCTGGGAGCCGGTGGGGTTGGCATGACTTTGAACCTGGCTGGTATCGGCAAGGTGTCCATGTCTGATGTGCGAACGATCCAGTAGGTCCCAGTAGGTCATAGGCAGTGGGCGAGATAGAAAATGTGTTGGTCGCGAACTATCCGCGGCAACAAGCGGTTTTTGAAGTATTAAATCAAGGGCGAGGATGGACTTATGTCATTTAATATCGGACTGACAGGAATCCGTGCCGCAGACAGCGAGCTGCGCACCACAGGAAATAATATCGCCAACGCCAGTACTGTAGGTTTTAAGCGCTCGCGCGCCGAGTTTGGGGATGTGTACGCGAGTTCTCTGCTGGGGTCCGCCAGCAACTCCCCCGGCAGCGGTGTGTTGCTCACCGATGTCGCCCAGCAGTTTACCCAGGGAAATGTCAAGTTTACCGATAACACGCTGGACCTCGCTATTAACGGCGGGGGCTTTTTTATCCTCAGTGATGAAGGCGATCCCAGTTATTCGCGAGCAGGTATGTTCTCTACCGACAAGGACGGTTATTTGGTGAACAACGCCGGCCATAACCTGCAGGGCTTCGCCGCCGATGCCGACGGCAATATTATTAACGGTGTGCTCACCGATTTGCAGGTGCAAACCGGCAACCAGGCGCCCCAGCAAACTACCCAGGTGCAATCGGAAATTAACCTGGACGCCACCGAAGTGGCCCCGGAATCCCTTGTGGTCAGTTCCACCGGTTCTGGTGCCTTAATCGCTTCGGCGCCAGCGCCCAACGTTTCACGCTTGTCGGTGCCTTTTGGCAGCGCGGCGACGCTTACCGCCGGAGATTCGGTGAATGTCTCGTTTACCATTACCGGGCAGGCACCGGCGACAATGAATATCGCCAATACCACTATCAACGATGCGAATGATTTGGCGAGCCTGCTTAATACCTTTTTTGCCACCGCACCGGCGCCATACAACAGCATGAGCGCCAATGTTACCGGTACAACCGTCGATATCGACTTCTCCGGTGTGGAAGCCGGGGGCAATACCAATTTTAGCGTTACGTTAAGCAACGTAACCGGCAACGGGACCACATTACTGCAAGTCGCCGCGCCTTCCATGAGTTCGGGAACCACTTCCGCTTACGTGGTGCCTGACAACGGTTATGCGCCCGGTTTTATGGATGTCATTACATCCACGGGCACACGCACGCTGGACTTTAATACGCTATCCGGGGTTAACGCCACAGCGCGTCAGATTGCCGCTGATCTCAATGTCGAAGATCAAACCAGCGCTCTTGGTATTTCGGCGAGTGCACAAACCAATCTGCGTCTCGACAACTTTAGTGCAGATAACACCTTTGACTCCGGTGCCCTGGTGCTGGCCTTGCGTCCTGACAATATGAATCCGGCCACCAGTTTTATCAGTATTAATCCCGCCGGTGGCAGTGGCACTATTCAGCAACAGATTGTCAATGCCATCAATAACGCCAATGTCACGGGGCTGTCGGCCGTATTGGGCCAAGGTGGCACCGCTGTGGATATCACTGCCCTTAATGGTGAAGATATTATTGTCCAGAACAACAATGCGGGTGCATACACCGGCTTCTTCGATCTGGTTGGCCTGTCTGCCTCCGGGGGGGCGCTGGCTATCCCGCCGACAGCAACCCCTCAAACCATTGCGCCCAACGAATCTTCCACCGTGGGTGGCGAGTTGTCGGTGAGCGTTGACGATGGTGTGACCGTATCTGCCGGTACTACACCGGGTAATGTCTGGGGCGCGCTACCGGGTAACTCCAGCAATACCTTCGATGCCCTGGATCCGGAGACCTATAACTCTGCCACCTCCGTCACTGTGTACGACAGCTTGGGTAACTCCCACGTAATGACCCAGTACTTCGTGAAAGAGCGTACTGATCCGTTGAACACCGCGACCACCTCCAATACTTGGTCCATGTATGTGTTGATCGACGGTCAAAATGTCGGCAATCCGCCGGCGGGCAGTACCATTGCAGGTCTGGCCCAGTACACCCTGCGCTTTAGTTCAGACGGCACCTTGGATGCGGCGGCGGACGGCCCTTTTTTGGTCACCAACTGGACACCGGTGGACAGCAATGGCAACTATAACGGAGCCTTGGGGCCGAATCCCTCGGGTACGTTACCTATACCGACACCGCCGGTATTTTCTAACTTTGAGATCGACGTCACCGGCTCAACTCAGTTTGGAAGCCCGTTCAGCGTTAACAACATTACCCAAAACGGTTTTACCACCGGGCGTCTGACCGGCTTGAACGTGGATGACGATGGCATTATCTTTGCCCGTTTCACTAACGGCCAGGCTCAGGTGTTGGGGCAGGTGGCGTTGGCGGGCTTTACCAATGAGCAGGGGCTGCAGGCGCTGGGTGATACCGGTTGGGCCGAGACCTTCGAGTCGGGTACGCCCATTGCCGGTGTGCCGCAGACCGCTGCCCTGGGTGCCATCCAGTCCGGGGCCTTGGAGGAGTCCAACGTAGATATCTCCGAAGAGCTGGTCCAGCTGATTATTGCCCAGCGAAACTATCAATCCAACGCCAAGACCATTGAGACAGCTGATCAGGTGACTCAGACCATTCTCAATATCTAATGCCGATTATCGCTAGCCACCGTTGATGGTGGCTGGTGATTTTACCTTGGCACTCCTCTTGCAACTATCTGTGTAGAGACCGGCAAGCTGCAACTTTTTGCCGCCTGCCGGCAAGGCTTAGCTGCCTTCACGAACGATCAGATAGGAGCACTCCGTGGATAAAGGTTTATATATCGCCATGACCGGCGCCAAGCACAATATGCTGGCGCAAACCGTCCATGCCAATAACCTGGCTAACGCCAATACCACCGGCTTTCGCGCGGAATTTGCTCAGGCGCGCAGTATGGGGGTGTATTACGGTGAAGGCCATGCAACCCGCGCCTACTCGCTGACAGAATCACCGGCGACTGATTTTACCCCCGGGGCCATGATCGAAACCGGTCGCGAACTGGATTTTGCTGTCCAGGGCGAAGGGTTGATTGCGGTACAGGCTCCCGATGGCAAGGAAGCCTTTACCCGAGCTGGCGCCATGAATTTGGGCGCCAACGGTGAACTCTTCACCAGCAATGGCCTGCCAGTGATGGGCGACGGTGGCCCGATAGTGATTCCACCTGCAGAAAAAGTGGACATTGGCGCGGACGGAACCATCACCGTGTTGGCGGCGGGCGAGGGCGCAGCCACGCTGGTGCAGGTGGACCGGATTCGTTTGGTCAATCCGCCTATAGAAGATCTGCGCAAAGGGGAGGACGGCCTGTTGCGCGCCAAGCCCGGTGTCGAGGTGGAAGTCGACGGGAACATCCGGTTGGAGTCCGGCTTTCTGGAATCCAGCAATGTCAACGCCATCAACGAGTTTACCCAGATCCTCTCTCTGGCCCGACAGTACGAGATGAATGTGAAGATGATGAAGACGATGGAAGAGAATTCAGAGTCGTCGGCACGCTTATTGCAACCATCTTAATCAGAGGCCGTTAGTGTCGTAAACGTGTCGTTTTGATGAGAGTGAATAAAACCAGCCTGACGGTTGATAACGAACAATAGGTATCAGTATGCACGCAGCACTCTATGTCAGTAAAACCGGTTTAAGTGCCCAGGATACGCAACTCACTACCATTTCCAACAACCTCGCCAATGCCTCGACCATTGGTTACAAGCGCAATCGCGGCGTGTTTGAAGACCTGTTTTACCAGGTCCAGCGTCAACCCGGTGCCCAATCCACCCAGGATACGCAGTTGCCGTCTGGCTTGCAGGTGGGCACCGGTACCCGAGTGGTGGGAACCCAGAAAGAGTTCACCATGGGCAGCATGCAGGTGACGGGTCAGGATCTCGACATCGCTATCGACGGTCGCGGCTTTCTCCAAGTGCTGTTGCCGGATGGCGGGTTGGGTTATACCCGCGATGGTCAGTTGCATCTGAGTGCCGACGGTGAACTGGTGAACGCCACCGGCCTGGTCTTACAACCCGCCATTACCGTCCCCCAGGGCACGCAGCAGGTCACTATTGGGGATGATGGCACCGTGTCCGCAAGGATTAGCGGACAGACAGACCCACAGCAAATTGGCCAGATAGAGGTGGTGGACTTTATTAACCCCGCAGGATTGCAGGCCAACGGTGGCAATATCTTTTTGCAGTCAGCCGCCAGTGGCGATCCGATTGCCGGCACCCCGGGGTTGGATGGCCTGGGCAGCGTCAAGCAAGGGGTGCTGGAAAATTCCAATGTGGATATTGTGGAAGAGATGGTCAATATGATCACCACCCAACGCGCCTACGAGCTTAATTCCAAGGTGGTCTCTACCGCCGACCAGATGTTGCAATATATTTCCCAGAATCTGTAACAGGCGGTAAGCGCTACAACTAAAGGTGTGGTATGAGTAAGTGCTTGAACCTAATCGCCCTTTTCCTGACAGGCAGCTTGCTGAGTGCCTGTGTGGTACAGGCACCGGTGACCCCGGGGGATCCCGCCTTTGCGCCGGTCATGCCCACCCCCGCTGCCTTGCCCCCTGGCACAGAAGGCGCGATCTACAATACCCACACTGCCATGTCACTGTTTACTGACAGCCGGGCACATCGGGTAGGGGACATTATTACTATCGTCTTGCGCGAACGCACTACCTCGACCAAGAGCAGCAATATCACCGTCGATAAAGAGAGCAACGTCAATATCTCCGGCGACACAGCCACCAGTGATAACAGCACCCTGTTGGGCACTAACCCTTCGTTCAAAAACCTGAATCTGCCCACCAACCTGGTGGGTACCCGGGAGTTCGAAGGTGAGGCGGACGCCGACCAGAGTAACAGTTTAAGCGGTAATATCACCGTCACTGTGGCTAATGTATTACCCAACGGCAACTTGGTCATTCGAGGTGAAAAGTGGATGACTCTCAATCGTGGAGACGAATATATCCGCATCAGCGGCATCGCTCGCCCTGAAGATATTACACCGGAAAATACGTTGCAATCTACCCAGCTGGCCAACGCCAGGATTACCTACAGCGGTACCGGGGAGTTTGCTGATTCACAGCAGATGGGTTGGCTGTCACGTTTCTTTAACAGCCCGATTTGGCCGTTCTGATCAATCGCTTTTTTATGAACAGCCAACGCCTACAAGAGGTTTCTCAAATGTCACTGCGGCGCGCAGGTTTATTGACTATCGTCCGGGCTTTAGGCTTATTGGCGGCGCTGGTGATGTCGGCAGTGCCCGCCCAGGCGGAGCGGATCAAGGACCTGACGTCCGTGGCGGGTATCCGCTCCAACCAGTTGGTGGGTTACGGTTTGGTGGTGGGGCTCGACGGTACCGGGGATAAAACCAACCAGGCGCCCTTTGCCACCCAGTCCTTTCTCAATATGTTAAAGCAGTTCGGCATCAAGTTGCCGGCGGATGTCCGCTTGCAGTTAAAAAACATTGCGGCGGTGATTGTTCATGCCGAGTTGCCGCCGTTTGCCAAACCGGGCCAGAAAATTGATGTGACCGTCTCTTCCATTGCCAATGCCAAGAGCCTGCGCGGCGGCAGTTTGTTAATGACACCGTTAAAAGGCGCCGACGGTCAGGTCTATGCCCTGGCACAGGGCAACCTGGTGGTGGGCGGCCTGGGTGTCGAAGGCACCGATGGCTCGAGCATTACCATCAATGTACCAAGTGTGGGGCGCATACCCCACGGCGCTTCGGTAGAGCGCAGTGTGCCCACCAGTTTTGCCGATGGCCAGCCGATTATTCTGAATTTGAATCGCGGTGACTTTACCACCGCCAAACGGGTGGCGGACCGGATTAACGAAGTGCTTGGACCCGACGTGGCACGGCCCATGGACGCCACTTCGATCATGGTGGATGCACCTATTAACCCGGGGCAGCGAGTCAATTATTTGTCGTTGCTGGAAAACCTGGAGGTCACCCCCGGCGAGGAAGCGGCGCGGGTGGTCATCAATTCCCGCACCGGCACCATTGTGGTGGGCCAGAATGTACGCGTCTCACCGGTGGCGGTCACCCATGGCAGCCTCACTGTGACCATTTCCGAAAACACCGTGGTGAGTCAACCTAATGCCCTGGGTGAGGGGGCTACGGTGGTGGTGCCGGAGTCGGATATCGCAGTGGACCAGGAAGGCGCGCCCAACCCCATGTTCAAGTTTGCGCCGGGGCCGTCACTGGACGATATTGTTCGCGCGATCAACGAAGTGGGAGCCGCACCCGGTGACCTCATGGCCATATTGGAGGCATTGAAGGAAGCGGGTGCCCTGAAGGCGGAACTGATGGTGATCTAGATGACGATGCAATTAGATAAAGCCAGCATTTACACCGATCTTGCCGGGTTGCAGCGTATCAAGCAGTTGCCGAAAGACGATTCCGATGAGGCGTTGCGCGCGGTTGCCAAGCAGTTTGAATCCATCTTCGTCAACATGATGATGAAGAGCATGCGCCAGGCGAACGAGGTATTTGAAAAAGGCGGACTTAACGACAGCAGCGAGTCCCGGTTTTACCGGGATATGTTCGACCAACAGCTCTCCCTGTCCCTCTCTTCCGGCAACGGCATTGGGCTGGCCGAGGCCCTGTTGCGCCAGCTGAAACAGGCTAAGGGTCAAACAGAGATCCTTCCCTCAAGCGATGATACTGCGGTTGATTATGGTGTTAACACCACGCCCGACGCATTGAGCCACAATCCAGCAAAGATCAATCCGTTTACAGGCGCCGCGGTCAGCCAACCACAGCCAGAGCCACAACTATCGTTTGCCTCCCCGGAAGCGTTTGTTAAGCATCTGTATCCCAAGGTGGAAGCGGCGGCTCAGCAGCTGGGGGTGGACGCGCGCTACCTGTTGTCCCAGGCCGCACTGGAAACCGGTTGGGGCAACCATATGATTACCAAGCCTGACGGCAGTAACAGTTTTAACCTGTTTGGCATCAAGGCCGACGCCGGCTGGCAGGGGGATGTGGCCCGAGTCTCTACCCTGGAATACCGCGACGGTATCGCTCGGCGCGAGATGGCAGCATTCCGTGCCTATCAATCCTATGAAGAGAGTGTACAGGATTATGTTCACTTCTTGCAGAGCAGCGGGCGCTACCAGAAAGCGCTTGCGGTTGCCAGCGACGGTGAACAGTATGTTGAGGAGCTGCAAAAAGCCGGTTACGCCACCGATCCCGCTTACGCTGAAAAAATCCGCAATATTGTCAACCGCAATTTGCAAGCTGCGATGACGCAGCCGGATGCAGGCTAGGTTGAAGGTGCGCTGATATGGCAGGGTTACTCGATACAGCTATTTCCGGGTTGCGGGTCAGTCAAAATGCACTGCGCACCACCGGGCACAATATTGCCAATGCCAACACCGCCGGTTATAGCCGGCAGTCAATCGGTACCGCTACCAATGTGGCCAGCAACACCGGTGCAGGCTTTATCGGTAGTGGTGTGCATACCACCACCGTGCAGCGCACGGTAGACCAGTTTGTGATTGAGCAATTGCGCATCGATTCGTCGCTGGAAGGAGAGCTCTCCGCTTTTAACGACAATATCCGGCAGTTAAACACCCTGTTATCGGACCCGGCCACAGGGCTGTTGCAATCCATGGATACGTTTTTTGCGGCCATTCAGAATGCGGCGGATGACCCCACCTCCATTCCCGCCCGACAACTTGTTGTCAGTCAATCAGAAAGCCTGGCCGCGCGCTATAACACGCTCTATGAGCGTTTTGATACCGTAAATAACGGTGTCAATGACAATCTGGAAACTGCGGTCAGTCAGATCAATGCACTGGCGACCAATGTGGCCGAGCTCAACAACAGTATTGCGGCGGCAACGTCCGTCAGCGCGGACCCGCCCAACGATCTGCTGGACCAGCGCGATGAGGCCCTGCGGCAGTTATCTGAGCTGGTCAGCGTGCAGGCTTACGATCAGGGCGATGGGCAGATTAACGTCATTGTCGGTGGCGGTCAGACGCTGGTGGTGGGATCAACGGCTCGCGAACTGGCGCTGGTCAATGGTGAGCTGAATGCCAGTGAGATGGATATTGCCTTTAATGACGATCAAGGTAGTCAAGTAATTACTTCCTTTTTGAATGGGGGAGAGGTAGGCGGTCTTTTGTCGTTTCGAGATACCGCTTTAAGAGACAGCTATAACGAACTGGGTCGCCTGGCATTGGTGATGTCGGACACCTTTAACCAGACCCATCAGATGGGTTTGAACCTGGATAACCAGTTTGGCGGATTGTTTTTTAATGACGTCAACGATGCTGCACTAGTCGGTACCCGCGCCTTTGGCGCCAGCTCTAATGCCTTGCCCAAGGACGCCATGGTCAATGTGTTTATTCGGGACAGTGGTCAACTGACCAGCAGTGATTATGAGCTGCGCATCTCCAGCGTCAACGCCAGCTTCAGTATTGTGCGATTAAGCGATGATACCCAAGTGGCATCGGGCGCGATTCCCAGTGTCTTGCCGGCAAGCGTTGAGTTTGACGGTTTGGAAGTCAGTTTCGCTGGCGGCACCTTTAACCAGGGCGATCGGTTTTTGATTCAACCGACCCGTACGGGTGCCCGAGATGTCGAGACAAGTGTCTTCCGTCCGGAGGAGTTGGCGTTTGCCAGTCCGATATCAACAGAAGCTTCACTGGGTAATACCGGTAATGGTGCCATCAGTGCAGGGGAATTGCTCAGTCTGGAAGACGCCAGCGGCAACGCCTTGCCGACCTTTGCCACCCCGGGCACCATGAGTCCACCGTTATTGGTGCGTTTTACCAGTCCGACCACCTATGAGGTCCTCGACAATTCTGACCCGGGTAACCCGGTGCACTTGGACCCGCCGATACGCAACCAGCAGTTTGTACCTGGGGTAACACAAGATATCTTTACCACCGATGTGGGTGAAAGCCAGGTGGTGAGTACTGGCACCCTATTGGGACTGGGGGCCGTGACCGCGCCTGTGGGTGGCAACGGTTACCCCTCGGAAGACGTCATCTTTACCACCACCGATCCGCAAACGGGGCTCAACACCAGCCTCGCGGTAACCACCGGTTCGAATGACTCCGCGCGGGATATTGCCAATGCGCTGTCTGCTATTCCTGGCGTTTCTGCCAATGCCAGAAACTATTTGGAGATCTCCGGTATTTCCGGGACGGCATTGAGCCCAACGTCTTCATTGCAAATCACGCTGAACGGTACCACCCTTACGGTAGATAATACCGTAGTCGGTGATATGACTTCTGAAGCGGATATTTATAATTATCTGGCCCAGCGAATTAACGCCGATCCCAATTACCAGGCGCAGGGTGTCTACGCTGTCAGTGGTACGGATAGCGGCGCGGGTACCCGCGAACTGCGGTTGTTTTCCACCACCGGTGATGACATCATTATCGGGTTTGTCAGCGGGGCAGGTGAATCGCTGGATTTAAGTGATGAAGCTGGGGCGACGACCACTCTGGCTTCTGGAGCAACCCGGGCAGTGGGTGGTTATGTGGACGTGACCTTGCCCGATGGCATGACCATGAATACCAATCCGCCGATCAGCAGTATTTTTGGTGACAGTACGGTCGCTACCTTTGGCCGTTCCACCTTTCTGGGTATTCAGACCAGTATCAGTGGGATTCCCGATGTAGGCGACAGTTTTACCATCGATTTTAATACTGACGGCGTCACCGATAACCGAAATGCTCTGGCCATTGCCGATTTAAGTCTGGAAAAACTGGTGGATGGTAACCGTACTACTTATAGCGACGGTTACGGCGCGCTGGTGGAAAAGATCGGAATTAAAACCAACGCCTCGGAAATTAACCTACAAGCAAGTCAGCAGATTCTGACCCAAACCACCGACCTGCGTAATTCCATCTCCGGGGTTAACCTGGATGAAGAGGCGGCAAACTTGATTCAGTTTGAGCAGATCTACAATGCCAATGCCCAGGTGATCGCCGTGGCGCGGGACTTGTTCGACCGCTTGATAAATGTTTTTTAATGGCTAAGGCCATATTGATAGGAGACGGCTGAGGACGTCTGACATGCGAATATCCACACTACAGATTTTTGGGGTTGCCAATAACAGTATTTCGGAAGCCAATGAGGCGATTCTGAAAACCCAGACGCAACTGTCAACCGGGCAGCGGGTGTTGACGCCAGCGGATGATCCGGTGGCGGCGACCAAGATGATGCAGTTGGATAAGGAGTTGGCGACACTAGAGCAGTACGGCAAGAATATCAGTGTTGCCGAAAATAATCTGACGGCGGAAGAGGCGGCGATCGATGGCGTGCTTAATCTAGTGCAGCGTATTCGGGAGTTGGCAGTACAGGCAGGTAATGTAGGTACTCAGACTCCTGCCGATTATGTGGCGATCTCGTCGGAAGTCGACTCTCGTTTGGATGAACTGTTTAATATGGTAAATACACAGAACGCCGGCGGTGATTATATTTTTGGGGGTTATAAAGGCGGGGAACAACCTTTTATCGGCAATGCCAGTTCCGGCTTTGTATATCAGGGAGATTCCGGTCAGATGCAGATTAAAATCTCCAACAATACCAGTGTGCCGGTCAGCGATTCTGGGCAAAAATTATTTGTCGATATACCCAGTGCGCAAAACACCTTTAGCACATCAGTTAATCCTGCCAACCAGTCAGTGCCGCCGTTGACGGTCAATTTGGGACAGGTGGTTGATCAGAATGCCTATGACGCCTTTTATCCGGAAGATATGGTAATCACATTTAATTCGGCCAGCGATTTAACTATCACCGAACGCTCAACAGGTAATGTGATTGTGGCCAATCAGACTTATACATCGGGCGCGGAGATTCAGGTGAACGGTGCCAGTTTTCGGGTTTTTGGCGCGCCTGTGGCTGGCGATCAGGTTTTCATTGACTCCGCCGACACCCAAGATGTATTGACAACCCTAGCCCATTTCAGTGCAGCCATGAAACAGTATGATGGCAGCGATCAAACGGCGGAGATCCTGTTGACCAATATCAGTGATACCCTGGACAATCTGGACAATACCCAGACTAACCTGTTGGAAACCACTTCTGAATTGGGCGCTCGGTTTAACACCATGGAAGGCACTAAAGAGCTGCACTTGGACACAGTGACTGTTAGTAAAGAGATTCTGTCTGATTTACAAGACGTTGATTTTGCAGAAGCATCTACGCGATTGGCGGCGCAGATCTTGATTTTGGAAGCCGCTCAGGCCAGCTTTTTACGGGTAAGCCAACTGTCGCTGTTTAGCCGCCTCTAGTTAGTGTCCGTCCATAAACTCTGTAGGTCGGACTGGGCCTGCCCCGCGAGCGAAGCGAGTGCTTTGGGTATAAGTCCGACAACGATGCTGGAATTGAGCACCGGTTGTCGGGTTGAAACCCGACCTACAAAATCTATCTCAGTTCCAAAGCCGAGTTTATGGATGCACACTAGTTAAACTAACACTAGTATAGCGACTGGTGGCTACTGTATTGTTGTAGCGCCTTAGTGCTTTTCTTCGCCTTGCCGAGTATTTCGGCGATATCTCTTTTATTGGTGCGGGCCAAATCTTCCAGCTCTTTATTACTCGCATTAATCTGTAGAAGTACTTCCCTTACTTGCGGTTTGTCTTCTGCCCATTCGGTACCATCCGCAAAAATCTCATTTAGAAGTTTGTTTCTAGTTTCCAGTAACGCGGGAATATTTTTCCACTCGTCACTTTTGGCGAGATCACAAAGCCGTTCGGTTTGATTAAGGCAATCGCATAAGGCCTGAAAATTGCTGTTATGAGGCTCGTTGGAAAGAGAGTGTGTCATGGAAATGGCTCTAAGATTAAGAGAAAAGGTGAGCACAGCAAGTCTATCCAACTTGGCGGCGTCAAACAACCGACGTCTTGCCGCTTTATAGGTGGCTTGCATTTGCCGCTCTGGGCGGCACGCCTTTGCCGCCAGTGCTCCTTTAGATCGGTAAATAGATAAAAATATTAACAAAAACAAGCGCCTAAAAATTTTTAGTTGTTGGCACAAGGGTTGCAAGGAAGTGCTTAGACAGAGGAATTGTCGGCTAGCGCGGCAAAGAGTGTTGCTTGAATACGCTGCTAAAGCCGCTGAATAAATTATAGAAATTTGGCAACGCTCTTAAGTGTAGGAGAAGAACAATGCCGTTAGTGATTAACACCAATGTGTCTGCCATTAACTCGCAGCGCCAGCTGGTTCAGTCGGGAAACGATATGGATCAGGCCATGGAGCGCCTGTCTTCAGGTAAGCGAATTAATTCCGCGGCGGATGATGCTGCAGGCTTGGCCATTGCCAACCGAATGACCTCTCAGATCGGTGGTCTCAATCAGGCTGTTCGAAATGCCAACGACGGTGTTTCACTGATTCAGACGGCGGAAGGGGCGCTGGACGAAGTGACCAATATTCTCCAACGTATGAGAGAGCTGGCAATTCAGTCTGCGAACGGGATTTACTCCGATGTTGACCGTACCAGTTTGGATGCGGAAGTACAGCAATTAAAAGCTGAGCTGGACCGTATTGCCGAGACCACAACGTTTAACGGCCAGCCGCTGTTGGATGGTTCTGTGGGTACTGTCCACCTGCAGGTGGGTGCGGAAGCCAATCAGACCATCAGCTTTGAAATCGCATCACTGGATACTTCGGAGTTGGGGGCAGGGATTGGTGGTGATATTGTTGGCGCTGAAATGGCGTTAGCCAACCTGTCACAGATTGCAACGGGTGATATCGAAATCAATGGACAGGATATAGGTGGGTTTACCTCCGGCTTCACTGACCTCTACGATGGTAATGTCTCCACCGGTACCTTGAGTGCAGTGTTGGAGCAAATCAATCAAAATGTCGCCAACGTTGATACAACTGCCTTTGTCGAGTTAACCGCCTCTACCGATGGTACTGGGATTATTCGGGGTAACGATCAGTTGACCCTCACGGTGGATAATCAGGACGGTACTCAGACTACCTACAATATTACTGATACAGGCAGCTTGGAAGAGCTGGCTGACAAGATTACCGAAGTCACCGGTGGTGTTCTAACAGGTAATGTTGATTCCGGAGGTGCGTTGCAAATTACTTCCGATGCTGCAGCCCGTCTGACGGTTGGCGGTGATGCCGCTGCTATCACGGCTTCGGGTACTGCCGCTGGTAGTATCGAAGCGCGTCTGTTGTTAAATTCTACTGATGACAGTGCGATCACCATCGATATTGATACTACCGTTACCGTAGCCCAGACGGCAATCTTTGGGTTGGATGAGCGCACCAGTGCCGGAGACCTGCTGGGCAACAACTCAGCAAGTGGGGGTACCATGTCAGAAGGCGATGTGATCATCAATGGGGTGACTATTGGTTCTGCCGGTGACGCTACAGCATCTGCAAAGGTTCTTGCCATTAATGCCTTGTCGGATGAAACAGGGGTGGTTGCCAGTGTTACCACGGGCGTAACTGGTGGGACCACCTCCATTAAATTAAATTCCGTCAGCGGTGAAGAAATAACCTTGGAGTACGCCGCGAACGGCAGCCGGGCTACCCTGGGGATTCAGGAAACAAATGTTTCAGCGACAGCGGGCCAGACAGTGGACAATATTGATATTTCTACCACTGCCGGCGCCCAGGATTCCATTGCGGTGATTGATGGGGCATTGGAGACAATTAATTCTACCCGTGCAGAGCTGGGAGCGGTAAATAACCGCTTGGAATTTACCATGAATAACCTAATGAACGTGGTGGAAAACACAGAGGGCGCCAGATCCCGGATTATGGACGCCGATTTTGCCGCAGAAACCTCGGCCCTGTCACGAGCACAGGTGCTGCAGCAAGCCTCACAGGCCATGTTGGCGCAAGCCAATGCTCGACCGCAGCAGGTACTCCAGTTGTTGCAAGGTTGAAAAACGTACAGACCGAGGGGTGGGTCTCACCCCTCGTATCACCAAAGTTCCTGATTTTTGATCAATTTTCTTTTTGGCGGTTTTCTGCCGCGGAAACAATAGCCATCTTAGTTATCTGATATTCAAGGAAAATTTTAATTTTCTGAATGTCGGCGCAGGTCTCTATTTTTTCTAAAGTTCCGGTTAACCTAGTCGATAACCCTACTCAAGAGGGGCAAACACGCTTGCGTGAAGCGCCTCGTAGCTGATCTATGTTTGCTGGTCAGGACTGACTGGCGCTAAAAATTTAGTCAAAAAACCGATATCGGGGGCTGACAATGGCTTTAGTTATCAATAGTAATATTCCTTCCTTGAATTCACAGCGCCAGTTGGTGAAATCGGGTATGGAGATGGACCAGGCTATGGAACGTCTCTCGTCCGGTAAAAAGATCAACACTGCGGCAGATGATGCTGCCGGCCTGGCGATTTCTAACCGTCAAACCTCGCAAATCCGGGGGTTGGACCGCGCCGTGGCCAATGCCAACGACGGTGTGTCCCTGATTCAAACCGCCGAAGGTGCTCTCGACGAGAGTACCAACATTCTGCAGCGAATGCGTGAGCTGTCCATTCAGTCTGCGAACGGTATTTACTCCGACGCCGACCGTTCCACCCTGGATGCGGAAGTCCAGCAGCTGAAAGCGGAATTGGACCGTATCGCCGAAACCACCTCCTTTAACGGTCAGAATATTTTGGATGGCTCCCAGGGTGAGGTGAAACTGCAGGTAGGCTCAGAGGCAAATCAGACGATTGATTTCACCATTTCCGGCTTTGATACCCGTAGCCTGGGTTCTGGTGCTGGCGGCGATGTGATTGGCGCGGAAATGTCATTGGCAAACATTTCCCAAATTGCGACGGGCGATATCACCATAAATAGTCAGGATATTGGTGGATTTACAACGACGACTAACTTGCTCGATGGCAATGTTTCCACTGGTACTCTTCAAGGCGTGTTGGATCAGATCAATGACAATGTGGCCAATGTAGAAGCCACTGCATTTGTTGAAATGACCGCTTCTACCGACGGTACAGGCATCATTCGCGATAACGATATCCTAACCATTGATGTCGATATGCAGAATGGCACCAACCAGGACTTCCAAGTTACTGATGTGGGTAGTCTGCAGGAGTTGGCCGACGCCATTGGTGAGGCATCCGGTGGTGTTTTGAGTGCCTCTGTAAACGACGACGGTCGACTGGTCATTAGCAGTGACGATGCGGCTCAGATCACATTGGGTGGTGGTTTGGCCTCTGCCACTGGTTTTGCTGCAGCTGGTTCTGCTGAGGCTAGATTGGCTCTGACGTCGACTGACGGTAGCGATATCACTATCGATATCGACACTACCGTAACCGTTGCTCAACATGAAATTTTTGGTTTGGATGAGCGTACTGCGGCGGGAGATCTTCTGGGTACCAATGCGGCCAGTGGTGGTAGCATGGCGGAAGGTGACGTTATTATCAACGGCGTGACCATTGGTGCGGCAACTGCGGCTACTGCGGCAGCGAAAGCGGCGGCAATTAACCTGCTATCCGATCAACACGGTGTGGTAGCAACGGTTACCACCGGTGTAACCGGCGGTACTACCTCGTTGAAGCTGGATTCCGTGAGTGGTGAAGAGATAAAATTGGAATACGGCGGTACAGCTAGCCGGGATACACTGGGTATTCAGGAGACCAACGTATCTGAGTCAGCGGGTAAGACTATCAATAACGTTGATATCTCAACCCAATCGGGCGCACAGGCTGCGATTGATGTGATCGACGGTGCTTTAGAGACTATTAACTCCACCCGAGCTGATTTGGGTGCGATTAATAACCGCCTTGACTTCACAGTTAGCAACCTAATGAACGTATCTGAGAATACCTCTGCTGCCCGGTCACGGATTATGGATGCGGACTTTGCTGCGGAAACGGCGGCCTTGTCGAGGGCGCAGGTACTGCAACAGGCGTCTTCCGCAATGCTGGCTCAGGCCAATGCTGCTCCGCAGCAAGTGTTATCACTGCTCCGTTAATAGAAGCTGACAGCTTCTTGGTGGGCGAGATTAAACTTGCTCCACCGATTAAAGAGGTTGACCCATGAATGAAGTAAGAACTACACAGCCAGCGACACCCCCCGTGTTTGCGACTTCTTCATCTAAGGGTGCTGTCGACTCTCGCTCCAACGTGGACGTTAGCGGCAAAAACTTGCCGCTAACGGAAGCAGGGGAACAACCGGAGCCGGTAGTCTCGGCAGAAAACCTGGGGCAGGCGGTCGCACAGATGAATGACTTTATTCAAAATGAGCAACGCGACCTTCACTTCAGTGTGGATGAAGTATCCGATAGAGTTGTAATACGTGTATTGAACCGTGAAACAGGGGAATTGATACGTCAGATTCCAGAGGACTTATTTCTGGAAATGGCTAAAAAAGCCAAGGAAGATCAGCTGGTTCAACTGATTAGCGTGCAAGGATAATCGAGCAAAAAACGATGTTGTCGCTAAAGGGCGTACCTGTTGGTACGCCCTTTGCATTTGCAGAAGGAAAATTTGTTAAACCGCCACTATCGGAGTCGAGCCATGGCTTTAGTGATTAACAGTAATATTCCTTCCATTAATGCGCAGCGCCAATTGGTAAAATCGGGTATGGAAATGGATCAGGCTATGGAGCGCCTTTCCTCCGGTAAACGCGTCAACACTGCTGCGGATGATGCCGCAGGCCTGGCGATTGCCAACCGTCAAACCTCCCAGATTCGAGGGCTCGATCGTGCCGTTGCCAACGCTAACGATGGTGTTTCCCTGATTCAAACCGCTGAGGGGGCACTTGACGAGAGTACTAATATTCTTCAACGCATGCGTGAATTGGCTATTCAATCTGCGAACGGCATCTATTCAGATGCAGACCGGTCGACATTGGATGCGGAAGTACAGCAGTTAAAAGCAGAGTTGGACCGTATTGCCGATACCACCTCCTTTAATGGTCAGAAAATCCTAGATGGTTCTTTAGGTGAGGTTAAACTTCAGGTCGGTGCGGAAGCCAATGAAACCATTGATTTTGCCATTACAGCATTTGACACCCGTTCACTAGGGTCCGGTACCGGCGGAGACATTATCGGTGCCGAAATGAGTTTGGCCAATATTTCTCAAATAGCAACGGGTGATATTCAGATCAACAATCAGGATATCGGTGGTTTTACCACCGGGTTTACTGATCTCTATGACGGTAATGTGTCAACTGGAACCCTGCAGGGAGTGTTGGCGCAAATCAATGAAAATGTCGCCAATGTTGATGTGACTGCTTTTGTGGAGATGACAGCATCCACTGACGGTACAGGTATTGTTCGTGACAATGATATTCTGACCATTGATGTGGATATGCAGGACGGCACCAATCAGGATTTTCAGATCACCGATGTTGGTAGTTTGGAGGAACTCGCTGACAAAATTACCGATTCTTCCGGAGGTATTCTTAATGCCTCTGTCAATGAGAATGGTCGTTTAGTAATCAGTAGTGGTTCCGCTGCACAAATAACACTGGGTGGTGGTTTGGCGACAGCCACTGGTTTCGCAGCTGCTGGTTCAGCCGAAGCCCGATTAAGCTTAACTTCCACAGATGGCAGTGATATTACTATTGATATAGATACGACTGTAACCCTGGTTCAACACGAGATTTTTGCGCTGGATGAACGGGTTGCATCCGGTGACCTGCTCGGGACTAATGCTGCCAGTGGCGGCGCGATGGCCGAAGGCGATGTTATTATCAATGGCGTAACTATTGGGGCGGCAACTGCTGCGACCGCCGCGGCAAAAGCGGCAGCGATTAACCGCCTGTCTGACCAGCACGGGGTAGTAGCGACGGTAACTACCGGGGTGACTGGGGGAACAACCTCTCTGAAGCTGGATTCAGTCAGTGGCGAAGAAATCTCCCTCGAATACGGCGGCACTGCCAGCCGTGATACCCTGGGAATCCAGGAAACCAATGTGGCGGAAACGGCGGGTAGAACTGTCGATAACATCGATATCTCAACGGCAGCTGGAGCTCAGGAAGCTATTGACGTGATCGATGGAGCATTGGAGACCATTAATGCTACCCGCGCCGATTTGGGTGCCATCAACAACCGCCTAGACTTTACGGTCAGCAATTTGATGAATGTTTCCGAGAATACGGCAGCGGCGCGGTCACGGATTATAGATGCCGACTTTGCGGCGGAAACGGCTGCCTTGTCACGTGCCCAAGTGCTGCAACAAGCTTCGTCAGCGATGCTGGCTCAGGCTAATGCTGCACCACAGCAGGTGCTTTCCTTGCTCCAGTAACGACAAAAACTAAACGCAGGAAATGGCAGTCACTTCCTGCGTTCTATTTGAGATTCGTGTTGTATTTTCGAAATTTAGGTCAAAATCATTCAAAACTGCCGCTGGAGAAATAGCACCAACAACCGATGCATTGAAAGAAACCCGTAATGTGGCTAAAGTGCTCGCAATGGTTTTTAGAATAATCCAACGTCTGTTTGGGTGAAATCCAATGGTGATAGAGATATAGATGTTATGGAAAGTGTTGATGGCAGCAGTATTATCAGTGCTCTGGGTGCCGGCTCGGGCATCAACACTCGCAGTATTATCGATCAACTGGTTGAGATTGAAAAAGCCCCCAAGCAAGCCAGTATTGACAGCAAGCGTGAAACACTGGAAACCAAGATCTCTGATTTCGGCTTGACACGCAGTGCACTCGCAACCCTACAGGACGCCGTTGCACTGATGGCTGACGGCACCGCTTTTGAAGCTAAAAGCGCCACCTTCACCGACAGTGAAGCCCTGATTCCCCAGGCGTTAGACAATGAAGCTCCGGTGGGGGATTACACCTTCGAAGTTCAGGATATCGCTCGAGCACAATCCTTATCGACCAATGCCGCCTTTAGTGATCTCAGTGATGCTGTGGGCAAGGGCACCTTGACCTTTAAATTCGGTGAATGGGATACACAGAACCCGCCAGAGGTGTTTACCCAGGATACGGAACAGGAATCCTTCACTGTTATCATCGACGACAGCAATAATTCACTCATTGGTCTGCGCGATGCCATTAATGCAGCGGAACGCGGTGTTCAGGCCAGCATTATCAATGACGGGACTGACTATCGTTTAGTCATTACGGCTCCTTCCGGTGCTTCCAATGAGTTGGAGATTACCGTTGCCGAGGATGGAGCCAGCCCAACCAATACCGACGCCAACGATTTGTCCCGATTTGCCTTTGGTGCGGGAATCGCTGGCGCCAATCAGCAGATGATTCAAAACCAGTCAGGTAACGATGCCGCTTTGGTAGTCAACGGACTGGATGTTACCCGCAGCACCAATGAGATAGACGATATTATTGACGGCTTCACCTTTTCACTAACCAAGGCTGATCCAGGTACTGTGATGAATGTCAGCATCACCGAGGATAAAGCCGGGGCGGAAGAGACCGTCAGGACCTTCGTGGAAGCCTATAATCTGTTTCTGGAAACCATGGAACCGATTACGGGTTTTAACGAGGAAGAGGAGGCCGATGGCAGTTTGAAACGAGACGCGACGGCCCGGGGAATACTCAATCAGATTCGTGCGACCATCATTAGTGCAATACCCGGATTGGATGAAGGCTTTACCACTCTGGGCTCTATTGGTATCCGTACCGAACTGGACGGTACTATGAGTATTGATGAAGAGACCTTTACCAGTGCCTTTGAAGATAACTTCGACCTGGTTAAAGACCTTTTTTCCCCACAAACAGATTCCACTTCCGACAAAATTATCGTCAACAGTTTTGGCGCCCAGACCGTGCCTGGCAGTTACGCGGTTGTTATCACCCAGGATCCCGAGAAAGGGTCATTAGTGGGAGCTGCGGCTGCGGGCACTTTGCTTACGGATCTGACCACCGCCGGCGCTAACGATTATGATTTTACGATTACTGTCGATGGTACTGCCTCGGGTACTATTAGTGTCACGCCCGGCAATTATACTAATGATCAGCTGGCGGCGTTATTGCAATCCCAAATCAATGGAGATGAAACCCTGAAAGCTGCCGGGGCTGATGTCGATGTGATCTGGAATACCGATCACTTTGAAGTCACTTCTCGTGCCTATGGCACCAAATCTACAGTCAGTGTTACCGCAGTGGGCGCCAGTGCTGGTGATTTGGGATTGGATTCGGGCACTACGACTCAAGGTAAAGACGTTGCGGGGACTTTTGATGGAGTGACTGGTTTCGGGGTGGGCAATGTATTGTTACCGGCACTGAATACCGATCCATCAGGCTTGAGCCTGATCGTGGAACCGGGCGCTACTTCCGCCAACATCGACTTTTCCGGGGGTTTTGGGCGCGAACTGGATCAATTGATAGACCAGTTCCTTCAGTCCAGCGGCACTATCGAGAATCGTGAAACCACTTTAAATGGTGACTTGGAAGAGCTGGATGACGACCAGGAACAGCTTGATCGGCGCATCGCTGCATTTCAAGCGCGATTGGAGTCTCAGTTCCTGGCGATGGAAAGTATCTTAAATGGCCTGAATACATCGGGCACCTTTCTAGACGGAATCCTGGATCGACTACCCTTTACCGCCAGCTCTAGCTAGAGGTGTGGGCTAAAAGGCAACCAGGGAGGTTGTTTTTTAGTCGCTGCGGCGCTTGTTATGTTGTGCTCCTGTCAACGGTAGTAGTTTTAAACCTCCCTTTAAATGGCTTACTTCTTGCTATAAATCCCCATTATGACCCGCGAGAGGGGTTGAGTGTCTAATATTTGACGTAGTACCAGTGTCACTTCCGGGTGGTGCTGAGTGTCAATGGGGGGAAAAGTATGCGGGTTCTGGTGACCGGGGCGGATGGCTTTATCGGCTCACATCTGGTTGAACTGCTGGTAAAGCAGGGCCATGAAGTGCGAGCGCTGTCGCAGTACAACTCGTTTAACCATTGGGGATGGTTAGAGGATGTTGACTGCCTGTCCGAGATCGAAGTGGTGTGCGGGGATGTACGAGATGCCCAGTTCTGTCGTGGGCTCTGCCAAGATATTGACACGGTCTTTCACTTGGCCGCCCTGATCGCCATACCTTATTCCTACCAAGCACCTGCCAGTTATGTGGATACCAATGTCCAGGGTACGCTTAACGTGTGTCAAGCAGCGCGGGACGCCGGTGTCGGGCGCATAATTCATACATCAACCAGTGAAGTTTATGGCACTGCACGTTACGTTCCTATAGATGAACGACACCCAATTCAGCCTCAATCTCCCTACAGTGCATCGAAAATCGCCGCCGACGCCATGGCCATGAGCTTTTACAATGCATTTGAGTTACCGCTGTCGATAGCTCGTCCTTTTAATACCTATGGTCCGCGCCAGTCGGCCCGAGCGGTTATACCCACAATCATCACTCAAATCGCTTCTGGCGAAAAAGAGATCAAGTTGGGCGATTTGTCCCCAACTCGCGATTTCAATTATGTGGAGGATACCTGTCGTGGTTTCCTTGCCTTGGCAGAGTGTGAACACGCCATTGGGGAAACCGTAAATATTGGTTCGAATTACGAGATTTCCGTGGGCGATACCCTTAACTTGATTCGAGAACTGATGGCCAGCAATGTCCAATTTGTCGTTGATGAGCAGCGCTTGAGACCATCGGGTTCAGAAGTTTTCCGGCTCTGGTGTGACAATAGTAAGATTAACAGCCTAACGGGCTTTGAGCCCAAGGTAAACTTGATGGAGGGATTACAGAAAACCATCGATTGGCTGACTCAACCGGAGAATCTTAAGCAGTACAAGGCCTACCTCTATAATGTTTAACGATTTGTTAGCGTTTATTCGTCGGCAGTATCCGGGGCAGGAGACAATCCCATTGCACGCTCCGGTATTGGGTGAGTTCGAAAAACAGCACCTGGCAGAGTGCATAGACTCGACCTTTGTCTCTTCAGTAGGGCCCAGCGTTGACCAATTTGAGCAACTTTTATGCAAATTTGTCGGATGCCGTTACGCCGTGGCCACTGTCAATGGTACGGCGGCCCTGCAGTTAGGATTGCATGCCATAGGTGTGGGGCAGGAGATGGAAGTGATTCTTCAGCCAATGACATTTATTGCCTCTGCCAATGCCATCAGCCACTGTGGTGCGGTACCAGTGTTTGTTGATATCGAATGCGAAAGCCTCGGCATTTGTCCAGATGCACTACAAGACTGGCTGGAAACGCATACGGAAGTTCACGCCGACCAGTGTATCAATAAGACTACCGGGCGGGTGGTCAAAGCTTGTATGTGTATGCACAGCTTTGGTTTGCCCTCCAAACTGGAAGAGCTCTACCGCGTTTGTGAAGCGTTTCATATCACTCTGGTGGCTGATGGGGCCGAAGCGTTAGGCAGTGAATACCGCGGGGGCTCCATAGCACAGCATGCCGCATGGACCACTTTCAGTTTTAATGGCAACAAGATTATCACCACTGGCGGTGGCGGGGCACTGGTGACCAATGATGAAGGTTTGGCGGTGCAAGCCAGGCACTTGGCAACAACTGCCAAAATCTCCCATGCCTGGGAAAGTCGTCACGACGCGATTGGCTTTAATTTTCGCATGCCCAATATCAACGCTGCATTGGGCTGTGCGCAGTTACGACGGCTTCCTTCGCTGCTGGCCGATAAGCGCGCCCTCGCTGCGGAATATGGCGCGTTTTTGTCTGAGTCGACGCTGCAGTGGCTTGTTGAACCGGAGCACGGCCGTTCCAATTACTGGCTAAATGCCGCACTGTGCGCGGATGCCATCGAACGGGAGCAGTTATTGTTGGCTGCAAAAGCACAGAATATTCAACTTCGACCGGTATGGGAATTGTTGAGTGATTCGCAGGTTTATGCACACGCTCAGGCTGGCCCGCTACCGGTGGCGGGTGAAATAGCGCAGCGGTTGGTGAATTTGCCAAGCTCCCCACGGAGTTGCATCCATGACTAAAGTTGCCGTGGTAACCAGTACCCGGGCAGACTATGGACTGCTCTCCGTCTTGCTACACAGAATTCACAACGACCCTGCGTTGGAACTGCAGTTGCTTGTTGCGGGGATGCATCTATTGCCGGAGTACGGAGATACCTGGAGGGAAATCGAGTCGGAAGGCTTGGTAATCACACGCAAAGTTTCCCTCTACTCCGACGAGGATATCAAGCACGGCCTTAGTTCACGTTATACATCGGTAAAGGCGGTAGCTCGCGGTTTGCTGGCGTTTGGTGAGGTGTTTACTGACCTCAAACCCGACCTTCTGCTGGTGCTGGGCGACCGGTTTGAGATGCTGGCCGCAACCCAGGCGGCGTTGCTGCTGGATATTCCCATTGCCCATATTCACGGTGGTGAAGTGACAGAGGGGGCTCTGGATGAAGCTGTGCGCCATGCGATTACCAAAATGGCTTCTTTGCACTTTGTGGCCACAGAACGCTATCGGCAGCGTGTGATACAGTTGGGAGAACCACCACACAGTGTCTTTAACGTAGGTGCTCCAGGTTTGGAGCCGCTGATTGGGCAGGAACTGTTAAACCGTCAAACCCTTGAGCAACACTTGGGATTTACCTTGCGCTCCCCCTGTTTATTGATTACCTACCATCCGGAGACCCGTGGCAGTTTATCTGCGGAAGCGCAAATTGCATGTGTATTGGGTGCGCTGGAACAACTGACGGAGATGTTCTGCCTGTTTACGGCGCCCAATATAGATGTGGGTGGGGAAGCGGTTCTGGCAGCCATTAAACAGTTTCAGGCAAAGCACGCCGATCGGGCCATGTTTATTGAGTCGCTGGGCCGCAAGCGTTATCTGAGCGCGCTAAAGTACGTTGATGCTGTTGTCGGCAACTCATCCAGCGGTATTATTGAGGTTCCTTCCTTCGGTATCCCAACGGTGAATATCGGGGATCGTCAAAAAGGCCGAGAAAAAGCCCCGTCAATTATGGACGTGAGCTGTGAGACGCAATCCATAGCTGCGGCCATCCGATGCGCGGTGTCGCGGGAACGGGATAAAGCGCCGGTGAATCCCTACATTGGCGGGCCAACCAGTGCGCTGATTGTAGAGCGTTTAAAGCAATTTGATACCACTGCTGGATGCCGAAAGGTGTTTTATGACCTCCCTTCAGCAGTGTTCTGCGGTAGTGAGGTGGACCATGTCTAGAGCAACAGTGGAGGTGATCGCCGAAGCCGGTGTCAATCACAACGGTTGCATCGATAAGGCAATGAAGCTAGTCGATGCAGCGGTGGATGCCGGCGCGGATGTGGTTAAGTTCCAGACGTTTCGGGCGGAAACCCTGGTGACAGACAGTGCACCAATGGCGGCTTACCAACAGGCCAATACAGGCGTGCGGCAATCGCAATTGGAGATGCTAAAGCAGCTGGAGTTGCCGCCGGCGGCGTTTCGGGATTTAAAGGACTACTGCACCAATAAAGGTATCGAATTTATGTCTTCCCCTTTCGATGCGGAGAGTCTTCGGTACCTGGTTGATGAGCTGAATGTCGATCGCTTGAAAATTGCCTCAGGTGAGCTTACTAACGGCCCGCTGTTGCTGGCGTTTGGTAATTCGGGTTGTGATTTGATTTTGTCCACCGGCATGTCCGATAACAATGAGATTCGGGATGCTTTGAGTGTCTTGGCATTTGCGATGCTGGTACCGGGCAGGGTGCCGTCCGGAATGGCGGAGTGCGAACAGGCGTTTGCCAAGAATGAGGGCCAGCGCTTGCTGCAGCAACGGCTCACCCTGTTGCATTGTACCTCCCAATACCCGGCCCCGCTAAATGAAGTCAATTTATCCGCCATGGCCGCTATGCATTCAGATTGGCTATTGCCTGTGGGCTATTCCGATCATACCGAAGGCGTGACAATTCCAATTGCGGCAGCGGCCATGGGGGCCTGTATTATCGAAAAGCACTTTACGTTGGACCGCCATTTGCCAGGCCCAGATCATAAAGCCTCACTGGAACCCGAAGAACTGAAACATATGGTAAGAGCAATCAGAGACGTAAGTACGGCACGGGGTTATTCACGTAAAACCCTGCAGCCTTCAGAACGGAATACCCGCGCGGTGGCGCGCAAGAGCCTGGTAGCCTCCATCGTTATTAACAAAGGTGACCCCCTCACCTGTGAAAACATCAAGGTTCAGCGCCCGGGTTCGGGTATTAGCCCAATGCTGTATTGGGACTATCTGGGACAGATAGCCGACCGTGATTATTGTGTGGGAGAGCTACTGCATGAGTAAACCCGTTATTCTGTTGGGTGCCGGGGGGCATGCTGCAGTGGTGGCAGATGCTCTACTCGCATCTGGGGGTGAAATTGCAGGGGTAGTGGATCCGTCCTATACGCCGGGAGATGAATGGCGTTATGGGCTTCGGGTGCTTGGTGATGATCAGTGTATAAACGATTATGCCGTTGACGAAATAGCGTTGGTCAATGGATTGGGTGTTCTCCCTGGTCAAAACCGTCGCCGGGCACTTTATCAGCATTGGCGTGGGCGGGGATATGCGTTTACCGCTGTTGTGCATCCGGCGGCAATTGTTGGCCGTCAGGTAACAATAGGCGAGGGTGTACAGATAATGGCGGGTGCCGTTGTCAATAGCGGCGCTTCCCTGGGGCCAAACACGATCATTAATACGCGTGCAGTTATTGAACACGATGTTGCAGTGGGTGATCACTGCCATATCGCGCCGGGGGCTGTCGTCTGCGGTGATTGCAGAGTTCAAGTCGACTGTTTTGTGGGCGCTGGTGCCGTGGTGATCCAAGGGCAAATACTGACACCGGGAACCGTGGTGCCGGCTGGCGCATGCGTTAGATAAGTTGGAACAGATTATGCTGAAATTGATCACAAGAGGCGCTGACTATGTCATTTAGATGGAAAGAGGCTTGTGTCTCGCCAAAAAGTTCTATCTTAGAGGCATTGAAAGTCATTGATCGAAGCTCCTCTCGTGCCGCGTTTGTTGTTGATGATGGTGGCCTTTTTCGCGGCCTGGTAACCGACGGGGATATACGTCGAGGGTTATTAAAGGGTGTGCCGATGGAAGAGTCCGTAGATCAAATCATGAACACCACGCCGCTTACCTGTGATCCGGCGGACAGCCTGGAATCCGTACGACGCATTATGGAGGCAAAGCAGCACCTGCATATGCCCGTAGTTAAAGACGGGCGCTTGATCAATGTACTGATGCTGCAGGAGCTGACGGAACGCCCACGGCGCGACAACCCGGTTTTCTTGATGGCAGGCGGTTACGGTTCACGCTTACAACCACTAACGGAAACCTGCCCCAAACCGTTGCTTAAAGTGGGCAGTAAGCCTATTTTGGAAACCATCCTGGAAAGTTTTGTCGAGTGTGGTTTTCACCGCTTTTACATCTCGACCCACTACTTACCACACATGATCGAAGAGTATTTTGGTGACGGCAGTCGTTGGGGGATTTCTATTGCTTATACCTATGAAAAATCACCTCTCGGTACCGGTGGCGCATTGGGGTTGTTGCCCGACGACTTGCCAGAGCTGCCGCTGATTATGATGAATGGCGATATCCTCACAAAAATTAATTACTCCAGCTTACTGGATTACCATACAGAGTCCTGTGCCGAGGCAACCATGTGTGTGCGTGAGCATGAATACCAGGTTCCCTATGGCGTGGTTCACGCCGAGGACTTTCAGGTCCAGAGCATGGTGGAAAAACCTATCTACCGTTATTATGTCAATGCCGGAATATATGTCGTCAACCCCGGGGTTGTCCGGCAGGTTAACACTGAGCAACATATTGATATGCCGACGTTATTGAACAATCAAGTAGAAGCGGGGAATCAGGTGTCCATGTACCCGCTGGATGAATACTGGTTGGATATAGGGCGTATGAATGATTTCGACAAAGCTCAAAAAGATGTATTGAAACTATTTACGGTATGAAGCGCATCCTGGTAATTGGTTTAGGTAGCATTGGGCGGCGGCACTTGTCGATAGCCAAAAAGTGTTACCCTGAAGTTGAATTGTTGGCGCTGTCGAGCCGCGGAGGGAATCATAAACCAGAGCTGGAGTTACGCTGTGATTTCGCAGCCAGTTTGACCGACGCTCTCGGCTATAAACCCGATATGGCCATTGTCGCCAGCCCGGCTACGCTGCACCTGTTGCACGCCGAGCAACTGTTAAGTGCCGGTGTGCCCGTGTTGTTGGAAAAGCCGCTGGCGACAGAGACGCAGGAGGCTTCGGCCTTTGTAAAACGCTGGTGTCAATCCGGTAAAGTAGCGTTGGCGTATATCCTTCGTTTTTCTCCTCTTGTCAACGAACTGCGCCATATGTTGGCTGCGGGCCGCCTGGGCAGGGTGCTACAGGTGCAGATCAATACGGGGCAATTTTTGCCCGATTGGCGCCCGCAGACCGATTATCGGCGAACGGTGACAGCGCAGAAGGAATTGGGAGGCGGTGTATTGCTGGAGTTGAGTCACGAGCTGGACCTTATTCAGTGGCTGTTGGGCAAGCCGGAAAGTGTTTGTGCTTTTGTGGCCAATTCCGGAAGTTTGGATATCGATGTTGAAGATCAGGTCGATGTACTGCTGAAAATCCAACGGGGCGCGATCGTCAATTTGCATATCGATATGTTGCAGCGTATGCCGCGCCGGGAATGGATTTTAACCGCTGAACATGGCTGCCTTCGGGTAGATCTGGTCGCGCAACAGATGCAGTGGTGTGAAAGCGTTGAGCAGGGTTGGAGTACGCAGAGTTTCCCACATGAGCGAGATGATCTCTTTGTCAATCAACTGCAGAATTTTAGCCAATATCTGACGGGTGAAAACTGGCGGGGTGCGAACTTGGACGATGGGGTGGCAGTTTTAAACTACATAGAGCATATTCGCCGCGCCAGTGAACAGCAATGCTGGGTGAATGTTGATGAATAATAATCGCAAACCTGTGATATGGGCATTTATTTTCGCCCGTGGCGGCTCCAAAGGCGTTCCAGGGAAAAATATTCGGGTTTTAGGGGATAAACCGCTGTTGGCCCACAGCATTCAAGTAGCCCACGAATGCCCCAGCATCGACCGTGTATTGGTGTCTACGGATGATGAAACCATAGCCGGCGTTGCGCGCGAGTGGGGTGCTGAGGTGCCGTTTATGCGTCCCAAAGAACTTGCACAAGACAACAGTCCCGAGTGGCTGGCGTGGCAGCACGCGCTGCAATGGTTAGAAGAGAGTGCGCAACTGCCTGACATCTTTGTCAGCTTGCCGACAACCTCGCCATTGCGGAGTGTGGAGGATGTTGAACGCTGTATCCAAACACTGGATGCGGAAACTGACATGGTGGTTACCGCCACACAGTCCCATCGAAGCCCCTGGTTTAATATGTTAAAACGCGACAGTTCGGGCAACTGCCGCAGAATCCTGGAGAATCCGGCTTTTACCCGTCGCCAGGATGCGCCCGAGACGCTGGATATGACTACCGTGGCCTATGTTTCCAGGCCGGACTTTATCATGGAGCGGCAAGGCGTTTTTGACGGACGAGTCAAAGCCGTAGAAATTCCCGCGCAAAGAGCCGTCGATATTGACACGGCGCTGGACTTCTCGTGGGCTGAATTCTTACTCCAAAATGGCGAGCGGTATGAGCATTGATCTAACAGATAAAATTATCGTTATCACTGGTGGTGCGGGTTTGCTGGGACGTCACTTTACTCAAGCGATCGCCTCCAGCGGTGGAACAGCCGTCATCGCGGAGATCGAGCAACCCGCCGGTGACTGTCTGGTGAAGGAACTCAATGAGCAGGATCTGGCCGGAAATGCAGTTTGTATTCCTCTGGATATCACCGATGTCCAATCAGTGACCCGTAGCATTGACTACCTGGCTGATAAGTTCGGTAAAATTGATGCGCTGGTGAATAACGCCTATCCGCGTAACGCCAACTACGGGCGTTCGCTGTTTGAAGTTGAGCATGCAGATTTTTGTGAAAACATCAGCATGCACCTGGGTGGCTATTTTCTAATGGCGCAGCAGTATTCACGGTTTATGCAAGACCAGGGCTTTGGAAGCATTATCAATATGGCTTCTATTTACGGTGTGGTTGCCCCTCGATTCGCCATTTATGACAACACTAGCATGACCATGCCAGTAGAATACGCCGTGATCAAATCGGGCGTGATCCACCTAACCAAGTATCTGGCAGCCTATCTAAAGGGTAGTGGTGTACGTGTGAATGCAATCAGTCCGGGCGGAATCATGGACGCCCAACCGCAAAAGTTTCTCGATGCTTACCGGCAGCAGTGTGCCAGTAAAGGGATGCTCAATCCCGAGGATATTGTTGACACTCTGTTATACCTGTTGTCCGACGGCGCGGCAGCGGTCAATGGCCAGAACATCGTTGTCGATGATGGCTTTAGTGTTTAATTGATATTTAATCCTGTGAGCTGGTGTAATGGTTAAGAAGCGCCTCATCTTCACTCTCTTGTATTGTGACGGCTATTTTATGTTAAGCCGCAACTTTCGCCTGCAAAAGGTGGGAGACATACAGTGGATCGAGCGTAACTATAACTTGCCGAGTATTGCCCAATCTCTGGATGAATTGGTTGTGCTCAATGTCTCAAGGGGGGAGCGTGATTTCGAGGAGTTTGGCGAGGTAATCAAGCGCCTAATAGACTTTTGTTTTATTCCGGTAGCCGCGGGTGGTGGTGTTACATCGTTGCCTCAGGCTGAGATGTTATTTCGTTCAGGTGCCGACAAACTGGTTATCAATACTGCAATCAATGACAAGCCTGAATTTGTTCGGGAACTTTCTGCCATTTTTGGCGCTCAGTCCTTGATTGCATCACTGGATTGTAAAACTACTGATGCTGGGAATGAAGCTCAATATCGTGTTTATGTGGAAAATGGACAGAGAGTCGTGCCGCTAAATTTTGAGAAGTATGTGGAGAAAACCTGTGATTTGGGGGTGGGAGAGATTTACCTCAACTCTATGGATAAGGATGGCACAGGGCAGGGTTATGATACTGAGCTGCTGGTAAGAACCCGTGAAATTGTCGGTGCGCGACGACTCCCAATCATAATGGCTGGTGGTGCGGGGAACTGTACTCACTTTGAGGAGGTTATCGATTGCCCCAACGTGGATGGCGTGGCAACAGCCAACCTGTTTAATTTTATCGGTGCCGCCTTGCCCAATGCTCGGGGCCGGCTGCTGGAGCGGGGGGCGCCACTGGCGGTATGGTGATGAATAACGGGTTTGAGAAAGCTCCAGATTCATTTGGCTTGGGCCGTGAGTCCTTCAGCGCTTGTAATAATGCAATAATTGTGACTGGGTCTGCGCGTAGTGGCACGACCATTCTCGGCAAACTGCTACATTCGTTTGAGGGCGTGGAGTATGCTTTCGAACCACCGACACTCTATTCGTTGTTCGCACTGATGAAACAACTAACACCCGAGCAGTGGCAACTCATGTATGAAACTTATCTTTACGAGGAGTTTTTTATCAATGCCCTGGCCGGTAGATCTCTGAACTGCAATCGCAAGGATGATAGCTCTATTTACAATGTTAAAAACGCCGCTGACATAGAAACGCGCCTGACAAATTCAATGTCAAAAAACGAGGTGGAAACCTTAAGGCGCGATTCTCGCATCGCCTATAAAATGCCGGATATCGTCGGTTATTTGCCGCAATTGAAAGGGTGGTATCCAGATTCAACCATTGTGGTGATCACTCGAAAAGCGCCGGAGGTTTTTCAATCGTTACTGCGTAAAGCTTGGTTTAACGACAAAAATCTGCAGTTTAAAAATGAAATTTGGCCCTGTTACCGCATAGGTGATAAAAAAGTGCCGTTTTGGGTTGAAGTCAAGGATGCGGAAAGGTGGTCGCAGATGGATGAGCTGCACCGTATTGCCTACTACTATCTAATCATCAGCAAATTGGCCTTGGCTATTAAGGATAAGGTTACCATAAAATACGATGAGTTGGTGAGCACACCTCAAAGCGTGGTTGCCAACTTAGCTGAGGAGCTGGGGCTTTGTTGGGGTGAAAAAACCGAGTCTATAACCGCTTCCGTAATCCGTCAAACAAGAGTAGTGGACCAAGGCATTCTGGCGGGTTTGCAGCCCAGAGTTCGCGCAGAGGTGCTTCTCTGGTCAGAGGCAAGCTAGCTGGGGTTAGTTTATATTTTGAATAAAATTTTTCATGAGTTGAACGCCATTTTTTTGGCTTAACTCCGGGTGGAATTGTGTGCCGAACAGGTTGTCCTTTTCAATGCTGGACACAAATTTTTCTCCATTGGTGGTATAGCTGCTGACAACATCCGAATCGAGGCACTGCATTCGGTAGCTGTGGGTAAAATAAAAATCAGCCCCAGTGTTGATTCCCTCGAAAAGTACGCTGTCCTTGACGATGTCAACGCCATTAAAACCAACATGGGGTACTTTTTGATGGTGATAACTTTGCTCACCTTCTTTAATGGTGGTAAAAGCATTAACTTCGCCTTCAACCAATGACAAGCCTTTATTGAAACCATGCTCCGTGCTTGATTGCGCAAGCAACTGCATGCCGAGACAGATACCGAGAATAGGTTTGCCTTTGGTGTATTCCTCTTTGAGCAATTCTAAAAGTGCAAACTCTTCCAGGTGCTTCATTGCTTGGCTAAAGGCGCCAACGCCGGGCAATATTAATTTGCCAGCCGATGTCAGCACACGTTGATCACGAGTGATAACAACTTTCTGCTCCAGGTACTCCAGAATGCTCTTGAGTGAGTGGATGTTCCCCATGCCGTAATCAATGATCGCAATCATCTGTTTCATGCCAAAATTTATCTTGCGTAATTACTTGTTCTGCATCGATTATTCAATCGTAAAACAAGGTTGCCAGCGGCCATCGATTTTTTCAAACAGGCTTTTGTTGGCATATTTGTCAAGAACTTCATCAAATTCTCGAATTGACATTTGGTAATAGTCCAGATATTGATCGATAAATTGCTCTGGGTACTGGTTGTCATAGAGCTGCACGAGGTTTTTTGCTTGCTCGCGGTCCATCGCGCCGCGGCGTATTTCGATACCCGCATCTTGCGTAGCTCTCCCAAACCCGAATTTCAGGTACATCAGGTAGGTATGGAGCGCATAAAGTGCCTGGTCATTTTGGGCGAAATTGGTAAAGGTACCGGTATTAGATTCGTTATTCTCCAGTAGCCCGCAGTGCTCTTTGGCAACCAGGTAGTTGCGGTAGGAATCCCAGGGTTCATAATAGGACCAATGGGTGATGATAATATCTTTCTGAGCCAGCTCTTCGTCGGAGGGGAACTTCCAAAGGTTTAGAGCCTTTTCCTGCAGGCTGCTCTTCGCGATAACTCTGTCATAACCGCCTTCCAGGTAGATTTTCTTCATATACTGGACACTGTAACCACTGCGGAGCTTTGTTTCAGTAGAGCCGCCGTACTCAACTTCGCCATCCTCGCCATAGAAAATGAGGGGGATATTGAATTTCGCCGCAGTAGTGACAACAGCTGCCTGCATGGAAATTAACCAGCCGTAATACGGAAAGCCTTTTTCAATAAAACCAGCTTTATTGAGCTTCTGCATTACCTCGGGATTGCCGTTAATTTGTATATGATCGAATCCAGAGTGAATAAAATTCTTGAGGTTTTGGTCTCCAAGTTCCAGTGATAGCGCTGGTGTTACTGTTACACATAAGGGCGTCATTCCATATTTATGTTTGAGCTGATAGGCGACATAGGAGCCGTCTTTGCCTCCGCTCACCGGTACAATACAGTCAAAATTTCCGGTTGTACTACGATGGCGATCTAACAGTTTTTCCAGTTCTGCCTGCCGCGGAGTCCAGTCCATCCGTTGCTTTTCATCCATCCATTGGCACGCGTTGCACCAGCCTCTGTGGTCAAAACTGATGCGAGGCCGGGTGGACATATTTAAGCAGTTGCTGCACCAGGTAACGTCTGTATTCATGATGTATCTATCGTCCAGTCGGTTTGCGACGTGCTAACCAGTATTTATCTTGAGGTTTATTCGTTTGAATTGTGTTAGTAGGGCTTTAATGTGAAGTCAACATTGACATCGTGATGCTTTAAGCTGTTATCGCGCATTAGGGCGTAGGCTTTTTTCAAGAATAATTCGTAAGCCTCTCTCGCAATATGATAATTTCGTGAGAGCTCATCCTTGTTGTTTGCAGCCAGTGCACCTTTTAGAATTAGCGTAAAAAAGGTTTGAATGCTGCCACTGAGTAACCAGTATGCTACTGGATGATGATTTTTAAGGCCGTTAACTTCGCCCCAGATGTGATTTAATGTCTGCTGAACCTGGCTTGCGCTTTCAACTTTGTCCGGCAGATTAAGTTTTTTCCGAAAGTTGAAAAAGGGTATTAGGTAACGCTTTTTGACATCTTTTTCTGTGGTTGGCTTTTTATTAGGTGGAGCCGTAAAGTTATGTTGTAGCAATCGTTTGACGATGTGCTCACCGCGCCCACCTATAGGAATCTTTATTTCTTCCGGGGGGATTGTGATTGTACCCTTAATGGCTGCTCCATTGTTTGGATTATAAACCGTTACATCACTATAGAGTTCCAATGCCAGCTCCATATTGGCCCGGGATGTATCCATTATGGCGGTTGTAATGACTTCTCCGCCAAAGTTGCCCGGGCGGCGTATGTTTACCCGTTTTTCCGATTCGGCGAAGAGCGGCTTGTTTTCGTTGTCATAATATTGACTATCACTTGCATGGTGTTTGCTCTCATCTTGCATCCCCAAATCTACACCAAACAGGTAAATTTCCTTAAATCCCAAGCGAAGAGCATAGGCGAGGCCAGTATTGGTGCAAGTGGGATTACTGAGGTTTAGGTACGGCATCGGCTCACCAAACTCAGTGTCGATAATATGTTCACCAGGGTCATTTATTTTTTTGGCCATATATTTGGCATTAAACAAGGCCATGGTTTCCGGTGCTACGGTATTTAATGCCAATAGTGCAATTTTATTCCGGTAGGCCTGGTCAGTACCGCGTTCAATCCTGGCTGTAGTGCTGCCGATGCGCTCCATCTCAACATGAAAATCTGGCACGATACCGTTGCGGTATAGGGTGCCAGTCGTGGTACCACAGGAGAAAACGACAGCATCTTTGCTAAGTCTCTTCAAAGGCTCGATTAATCCATCCAGAGAGGGACCATTGCCCACAATAATGGCTGGTGGTAGATCTTGAAGCGGTTCGCGACTATTTAGCGTGGCTACGCCCCGATTAATATTGTCGATGGTGTGTGCAATACTGACTTGTTCGTCTTCCAGAAATCCCGTACCAGTGAGTGCAAGGTGGAACTGCTTTTTCAGTACATTGGCAAACTCAATGGTCTGGGGACTCTGTAGATGGGTATAGGCATAGGTGTTGGTAATATTGTGCAGGCCTATTTGATTGGTCATCAGGCGCACCGCTGTCATCGCATTAGAACTGGTACTATCAATAAACAGTTTTAATAGTCGTCCGGGGCGGTAGAAGTACTTGACGATCGGGGCCCAATCAATTGTGTGCAGACAGGCATAAAATGAGTCTTTATGTGGGTCAAAGACGCACAGGGTATAAATTTCGGTACTCTCCACTAGTGCTGGAATATGGTATCCCAGCCCGCAGCCGTTGATCATCATCATACCTATCGGTTTAGTCAGATCGGCTTTGGTGCCCCGGATATCGTCGCCGAGAGTATTGACCAGGTCATGGACAATGGGCAACTGGAAGAAGTATTTTTCTGGTGGTGGCGCAAAATCGATCTTAAACCTGGTTGGCAAACGACGGTAGTCAGACAATTGACGCTGACAGAAGATTCGGGGATCCTCGTTGTACACCGGTTTGCCGTTTTTCGAATTAATCAGGTTAATATAACCCGTCTCGTCATAGCTGAGGTGTAGTTCTTGAGGCTTGTAGTTGATGTACTCGTCGTAGATCGGCCGGGCAAACTGCTTGAACAGAGCCATATTTTTCTGAAACTGAACTTCCAGCTTCATCTGTTGCTGCTGGATTTCGGCCTGGCGAATCAACATATTGAGGTGGGTCGTCGGGGAGGCGGTCTCGGGCATATTGGAGCTCTGCGTTCAAATATTGACTCTGGCTATTATCTCATTCCAACCAGCATATTTCGTGCCATCTTAATTCTCCGCTACACTAGACATTTTTGTTAAAGATGATCCATCGGTTGCCGATAGACTGGGTATAGGAAACTGACATGTATTGCAGGTAGTACCCGGGAGGGAAGTTTGAACGCACAAGCCGCTTTGAAGAGCTACAGTAACGTTCGTTACAACGCTGGTGTCCAGGACGCCAGTTCACATCGCCTGATTCAAATGCTATACGATGGAGTGTTGGAACGCATTGCCCAGGCAAAAGGAGCCATGCAGCAGAAAAACTTCGAAATGAAGGGCAAAAAGGTTGGTGAGGCGATCAGCATTCTATTAGGACTTCGCGATTGTCTAAATGGCAAGCAGGGCGGAGACATCGCTTCCAACCTGGATGCACTTTACGAGTATATTCAGCGCGCGTTGATGGAAGCCCATATTAAAAACAACGAAGAAAAGCTGGATGAGTGCGCCGAGCTGATCGGTGAGATCAGCGAAGCCTGGCGTCAAATCGGTTGACTCCTCAGTTTTGGCATTGTTTATGCAAGGTTAACTCTGAGCGGCGGCATATTGCCGCCTTTGTGATTTGAGCTCTTGACGCATGAAATAATGATACTTTTTTCAGCAGTCTTGAGATCCTGTGACGAGGAGAAGGCCGTGGCTACTGCAGCTAACCAAATTATATCCGAATTCGAAGAACCTACCCGCGAATACAGCCCGCATGAGCTGATCAGCCTGCTTTTGAATGGCGCCTTGGCGCGTATTGACCAGGCTAAAACAACCCTTCATGAGGGCGACTCTGAAGCTGCAGGTGTACTGATGGCTAAGGTCGTAGGTATTGTAAACGGCCTACGCGCTAGCCTGGACCTTGAAAACGGTGGCGAAATTGCCGGCAACCTGGATGCCCTCTACAACTATATTTCCAGCCGCTTGTGCGAGGCCGAGGAAGACACAGGTGAATCCATTCTCATGGAAGCCAGTAACCTTCTTAATGAAGTCAAAACCGGTTGGGATGGCATCGCTGACTGATACAAACAAATATTATGCATAGGCGTAGCGCCACCCCAGCGCGGGTTGGCGGCTCCTGTTCAAGTGACAAATACGCAAAATAACTGACTAAAGAAAGCCGTATTACCGCCGTTAACTATTAGGTAGCGATGGCCAGTGGATGCCATCAGAATCGATAGCGAGGTGGGTAATGGCAGTAATTCCTTCGTCCCATATGCAACTGGTGCGTGCACGGCATAAGTTGTCCCGTGCATTGGAGTCTCAGGACTGGACAGTCATTGGACAGCTGGATAAACATTTGGGCGAAGCGCTCACGAAGGCAGCGGAAGACCCCTCACGCGATGCTTTGTGTTTGATGAGTGAATTGAAAGATATAATCGGCCTTTATCGAGACCTGATTGAGGGATGCCAGCAAAAGGTTTCTAAGTTAGGCATTGTTTAGCTATTGTGGAGACCAAGGTGCCCAGTCGGCAAAAGCTTGCCCAATACAAGCAAATTGATATTAAAACTCGCGTTGACAGTGCATCGCCACACCGTTTGATTCAAATGTTGTTTGACGGTGCATTGGAAGCTCTCGCTCAAGGCAAGGGAGCGATGGTAAGGGAAGAGATTGAAGCCAAAGGCAAGGCCTTAACAAAAGCAGCGACTATTATCTCCGGCCTGCGCGACAGCTTGAATAAAGACGTCGATAGCGAACTCCCTTACAACCTCGATCACCTGTATGAATACATGCAACGCCGTACAATGGATGCGCACGCCCAAAATGACCCGCAGGCAATAGAAGAGGTGGTGGAACTGCTGCAAAATCTTAAGTCCGGTTGGGACGAAATTTCACCGGAGTGATCGTGTTTTAATCATCGAATACCCTTTGTAAACCGATTTCAGGTTGTCGGTTGTCACATCCATGTGTTGTTACACACGCCACTTGTATCTCCGTCAAAAATCTATACCATTCCCCATGTCATTTATTTGACTGTCGATAAAGTCTGAACTAAACCTTTAGTTCAATTAGTCACCAAATTGACTGCTTTGTCGGCAGCTTGTAGAGGGAAGAGGCTTCTATGCGTTCAGCCCCCTGCGTGGAATTTTAATTGGAATAGAATCCGTGCAGTTTTTTTCAGCGATTGTGCGAGATAACTGCAGTCGGCACGGAGAGTGGAAGTTTCTCAGGTCAATAGTCATATGTGGCGTGAAATAAAAGTATTGGTGATTGATGACAATGAACGGCGTCGACATGACTTAAAAGTCGTTTTGGATTTTCTCGGTGAGCCAGCAATAACCACCGGTTGCCAGGGTTGGCAAGCAGCGGCTGAAGAGGCCTGCCCCAAGTCAGAAGTTTATGTCGCCGTATTGCTCGGTGATTGTCGTGAAGCCCGACCGCTGGAGGAGCGGTTGGCAGCCATCAGCCAATGGGATGATGGCGCCCCTGTGATTCTGGTGGGCGAAGGCCAGCAGCTGGATGAAGGTTGGGAACCCAAACTGAAACGCCGGGTCATCGGTGCCCTGGAACTGCCGCCCACCTACAACAAGATGCTGGATACTCTGCACCGCGCCCAGCGCTACCGCGAAGCTCATAAACTGCGCAAGCGCCAGCCCCAGACGCGCCCGGCCCACCTGTTTCGCAGCCTGGTGGGCACCAGCCGCGAAATTGAAAATGTGCGGGCCATGATGTCCCAGGTGGCGGATAAAGATGTGTCTGTGTTGATCACGGGGGAATCTGGCACCGGTAAAGAAGTGGTGGCGCGGAACCTGCACTACAACTCCGATCGCCGCGAAAAGCCGTTTGTCCCGGTCAACTGTGGCGCCATTCCGGCAGAGCTGCTGGAAAGCGAGCTGTTTGGTCATGAGAAAGGCGCCTTCACCGGTGCAATCAGTTCCCGTGCCGGCCGCTTTGAAATGGCTGAGGAGGGGACGTTGTTTCTGGATGAAATCGGTGATATGCCTCTCAATATGCAGGTTAAAATCCTGCGCGTGCTGCAGGAGCGCTGTTTCGAGCGGGTTGGGGGCAATAAAACCATTTCCAGCAATGTGCGGATTATCGCCGCCACGCACCGCGATCTGGAAAAGATGATCAAAGAGAGCTCCTTCCGCGAAGATCTCTATTACCGTTTGAATGTCTTCCCCATTGAAATGCCCTCCCTGCGCGAGCGTTCGGAAGATATCCCGTTGCTCCTGAGCGAGCTGGTCTCCCGCTTGGAGAGTGAAAAGCGCGGCTCGATTCGCTTTAACTCGGCAGCCATCATGTCCCTGTGTCAACATCCCTGGTCAGGCAATGTACGGGAACTGGCCAATCTGGTTGAGCGTATGGCAATAATGCACCCCTACGGCGTGATCGGTGTGCAAGACCTGCCGAAGAAATACCGCCATATTGACGTTGCCGATGAGGCGTTTGAGCAGGAATTGGATATCGAAACCAATACTGCCCAACCCACGGTGGTAAGCATGAACGATACTACCCTTTTACCGGAAGAGGGCATTGATCTCAAAGAATACCTCACCAATCTGGAATGCAGCCTGATTCAACAGGCGCTGGATGATAGCGGTGGGGTGGTGGCTCGCGCCGCCGACCGGTTGTCGATCCGCCGCACCACGCTGGTGGAAAAAATGCGCAAGTACGGCCTGCAACGGGGCTGATTCACTGCGCCGGTGACGGACCACCGGCACGGATTTCGACGCCAAATCCTTGACCCCGCCTATTGGCTGTATTCCTAACTCATTGATTTATAAAAAATAATAATCTTGGCACTGCGTTTGCAGTGGTACTCCTAAGACACCATTGGGTGATGTGACTTTGACGGCTGACTGACAGTCGGAAGAGGTCTGCCGCCCCAGTAGAGGAGACACTGCGCATGCCCCAGGCCGCGCAAGCCTATGTAGCCGAATCGCGAACCACTGCCGCCAACGAAGCAAGCGGCAGTGATTTGAAATCGGCGTTCGAGCTGTTCAACCAAATGTCGCAACAACTGGCGGAATCCTACAACCAGTTGGAAGACCGTGTCAGCGAGCTGAGCCAGGAGCTCAAGACGGTCTCCGCCCAACGTCTTGAAGAGTTGGCGGAAAAAGAGCGGCTTGCCAACCGGCTGGAAAGCTTGCTGAACTTCCTGCCTGGTGGTGTTGTGGTTTTGGACGCAAGCGGTCGCGTGTGTGAATGTAATCCGGCGGCCAGGGAGATGCTGGGCGAACCGCTGGAAGGGGAGATCTGGCGCTCGGTGATTGAACGCTGTTTCGCACCGCGTCGGGATGATGGCCATGAAGTGTCCACCAAGGACGGACGCCGTATCAGTATCTCCACCCGGTCTCTGGGAGAGGACGGACAGATCATTCTGCTCACCGACCAAACCGAAACCCGCCGTTTGCAAGCAGAGCTTAGTCGTCACGAGCGCCTGTCGGCGCTGGGGAAAATGGTTTCCGCACTGGCACACCAAATTCGCACGCCCTTGTCGGCGGCTATGCTCTACGCCGGTCACTTGTGCAGTGACAAGTTGGCTGATCAGCAGCGACAAAAATTTTCCGAAAAATTGCTCAATCGCCTCAACCATATGGAGCGGCATGTCCAGGATATGCTCATGTTTGTCAAAGGCGATATGTCCTTGAACGATTGGCTCAGCATCCGTGAATTGCAACAGGCGTTGGCTGACGAAATGGAAGTGGTCCTGTCCGCATCCGGCGCTCAATGCACCTGGGACAATCAATGCGAAGACCAATTTATTCAGTGTCATCGCGAGGCGCTGGTGGGGGCGCTGCTGAATCTGGTCAACAACGCGATCCAGGCCGTTGAGAACCTGCCGGGGAACGACAGCGCCCGCCTGCATATCCGCTTTGCCCGACGGCAAGATGGTCAATTGGCGATCAGCGTGCTCGACCAGGGACCCGGCATTCCCAGTGAGTTGATGGATACGGTAGGAGACCTGTTTGTGACCACCAAGCCCCAGGGAACAGGCTTGGGACTGGCTGTGGTGCAGTCGGTGGCCCGCGGGCACCGTGGTCGCTTTATGCTCAACTCGGAAGAGGGCAAGGGCACCTGTGCGACGCTGGTATTGCCCACGACGGAGTTTTGCCTCGACAAGGCTTCCTGAGCCCAAAGTCAAAAAATTGAATGGCCTGTGGTAAACAGGCAAGGACCGAATCTAGACGTGGAGATGTAAAACATGGCCTCTGCAGCCATAAAAGAAGAAATGGACGCTGCTGTCAAGGTGCTGGTGGTGGAAGATGATAATGACCTGCGCGAAGCCCTGTGTGACACCCTGCAACTCGTCGACTACGAAGTCGTAGCGGCCAATTGTGCTGAAGAGGCAGTCAAGCTGCTAGCCCTGCACACCGATATCCGCATGGTGGTCTCCGACGTCAATATGGGGGCGATGAGCGGGCATGATCTGCTGCGGGAAGTGCGCCAGCGCTATCCCCATATCCCCATGCTGTTGATTACTGCTTACGCCAGTATCAGCCAATCGGTCGAGGCGATGCGCGAAGGGGCGGTGGATTACCTGGTGAAACCCTTTGAGCCAGCCGTGTTGCAGGAAACCGTCGCCCGTTACGTCGGCGCAGGGGGCGAGATCAGTGCCGATGACGAACCTGTGGCCAACGCCTCCTCCAGCCAACAGCTATTGCAGCTCTCCCGTCGCGTCGCCCAGTCGGATTCCACGGCGTTGATTATCGGCGAGTCGGGCACGGGTAAAGAGGTGCTGGCCCGTTATATCCACAACCATTCACCGCGGGCAAACAAACCCTTTGTCGCCATCAACTGTGCGGCCATTCCGGAAAATATGCTGGAAGCGATGCTGTTTGGTCACGAGAAAGGCGCTTACACCGGCGCTATCAACAGCGCCCCGGGCAAATTTGAGCAGGCCAACGGCGGTACCCTGCTGCTGGATGAGATCTCCGAAATGGACCTGGGCCTGCAGGCCAAGTTGCTGCGGGTGTTGCAGGAGCGTGAAGTGGAGCGCCTGGGCAGCCGCAAAACCATTAAGCTGGATGTGCGCGTGATCGCCACCTCCAACCGGGATATGCGCCGTGAAGTGGCCGAAGGCAAGTTTCGTGAGGACTTGTATTTCCGGTTGAGTGTATTGCCCCTGCAGTGGGCACCACTGCGGGATCGCCGGGAAGATATTTTGCCACTGGCGCAGAGGCTACTGCAGCGTCATGCGCAAAAACAAAAGCGAACCGGTGTCAGCCTGGGTGAGAGTGCCAAGCGCGCATTGGTTAACTACCCCTGGCCGGGTAACGTGCGCGAATTAGACAACGTGATGCAGCGCGCCCTGATTTTGCAGATGGGCCCGCATATCGAAGCGGCAGATCTGGGATTGGAAGGGGTGGCCGGTGGTGTCACCTACAGTGAGAAGCCCAGCCTGCTGGACGCTGCGGTAGAGTTGCCAGCGACCCAGGCCGCAGCCGATACACCGACGGCCACCTCTTCAGTTTACGGGGAACAGGCCCCTGAAAAACAGATAACGGAAGTGGCACCTCCGGCGGCGAGTGGTTCTGATATCGTTTTCAATGACAATTTTGGCACTGCGATGGAGGCCCAGGAGGAGTTGGGCGCAGTGTTGGGGGCTGACCTGAAGCAGCGGGAGTTTGAGATCATTGTTAAAACCTTGCGCCAGGAGCGGGGCAGTCGCAAACATACGGCGGAGCGCTTGGGAATCAGTCCGCGGACATTGCGCTACAAGGTGGCGCGGCTGCGGGAGCAGGGGTTTGATGTGGATGCCGCACTGGTGTAAACCCACCCGGGCGCGGCACGGTCGGGGACCACTCCCCCCTGCCGAGGCACCTGTCGCAGGTTACTCCAAAAATGGGGGTTGACCCCGTTTTTTCAGCACAATGCCCAAATGTGACCTGACCTCGAGCGGCACAGTGCGGGGTCGGTGTGCCTGAATTTTGACCAGGCTTTTTCTGGTCCAAATTTAGGCACTCTGACCCCTTCGAGAGGTTCCACTCCCCCCTGCAATGGCACCCGTACCCATTCTATGGGGTCGGGGTGCTTGAAATTAGACCAGGCTTCGCCTGTCCAAATTTCAAGCACCCCGACCCCGATCGTGCCGCTCGAAGAGGTGCCACTCAATCCCCCCAAACCGGCAAACCGGCAAACAAATGCCGAGCGGCAAATATTGGCCCACTTTGTGCAATAAATCCCTCAAATCGGTGAAACAGCGAAATTTGCCAAAAAATTGTCGTTGTTTTTAGAGAAACAGACAGCTGCCTAAATCAGTTAAAAATTAGGCAAAACCCGGTGGAAGCACAATGGTAGATCGCGTCGATATCAGCCGTTTAATGGTGGAAATGCGCTCCCTCAAATCGCAAACCCAGGCCTTTGGACGTCCCGAGGGGATCGCCTCCCGCGACGTTACCGACATGCGGCCGCGCCCCGGTGTGGAGGTCCAGAAAACCCAAGAGACCCCCAGCTTTGGCGAATTGATGGAACAGGCGATCGACAAAGTCAACGAAACCCAAAAAACCTCCGGCGCTTTGCAAAAAGCCTACGAAACGGGTGATCCCAAGGTCGACATTACCGACGTAATGGTCGCTTCCCAAAAAGCCAGCGTCTCTTTCCAGGCCGCCGTACAAGTGCGCAACAAACTGCTGGAAGCTTACAAGGACATTATGAATATGCCGGTCTAACACTGGCCAACTGTAGAAAAACGTAAAATAAGTCAGATAGGACACAACCCCCTAGGGACAATTCGAGTTTATGGCTGCAGCAGATAACACCGCCGAGGGGCTGGGCTCAGGCGGGTCCGTCAGAAACCGTAGCACCAGTGATCTGGTCGAAGGCTTTAATAACCTTAACCTCATTCGCCAGGCCGGGTTGATGGTTGGCTTGGCGGCCAGTGTCGCCATCGGCTTTGCGGTGGTGCTCTGGTCCCAAGGCGAAGACTACCGACCTCTCTACGGCAGCCTTGATCGCCTGGATTCCGCCGAGGTGGTGGAACTGCTTGAGGCAAACCAGATTAAATTCAAAATGGATGCCGGCACCGGTGCCTTGCTGGTGGCAGACGCGGACGTGCACAAAGCCCGCCTTAAATTGGCGGAAGCGGGGATCCCCGGTGACAAGTCCGTGGGGTTTGAGTTGCTGGATCAAGAGCAACCCCTGGGTACCAGCCAGTTTATGGAAGGCGCCCGCTACCGCCGCAGCCTGGAAGGTGAGCTCGCCCGCACCATCACCAGTATTCACAGCGTGCGCAGTGCCCGGGTACACCTGGCCATTCCCAAACGTTCCGTGTTTGTGCGCGATTCCCGCAAACCCTCTGCCTCCGTCTTTGTCGAGCTGTTTCCCGGCCGCGGCATGAAACCTGTACAAGTTAAAGCCATTGCCAACCTGGTGGCCTCCAGCATTTCCGAACTGACGCTGGAAAACGTGACCGTGGTGGATCAAAAGGGCACCTTGCTCTCGACCGGTGAAGAGAGCGAAGAGCTGTTAATGGCGGCCAAACAGCGGGAATACACCCGCAAACTGGAGCAGGATATTACCCAGCGCATCAACAGTATTCTGGAGCCCATTGTCGGTTCCGGCCGCTACAAGGCTGAAGTCAGCGCCGATGTGGACTTCACCGAAGTCGAGCAGGCCGAGGAGATCTTTAATCCCGATCTGCCCGCCGTGCGCAGCGAACAGACTCTGGATGAATCCCGCATCGGTGTCGAGCAAGCCCAGGGTATTCCCGGTGCATTGACCAACCAGCCCGGTGGCAACGGTGAAGTGCCCGAAGTCGCCAATCGTCGCGGCGCTAACGAGACAGCTACGCCGCCCAGCAATTCCCGCCGGCAGGCCACCCGCAATTACGAGCTGGATCGCACCATCAGCTATACCAAACACCAAATGGGTAAACTGCGCCGCCTTACCGTCGCCGTCGTGGTGGATGATCGCCTGATGGTGGGTGCTGGGGGGACGGTAGAGAGTTCGCCCTGGAGCGAAAATGAACTGGAGCGCCTCTCGATACTGGTACGGGATACCGTAGGCTTTTCCGCCGTACGCGGTGACAGCGTCAATGTATTGAACTCACCGTTTGTCGGTCGAGAGGAGGCGGAAATCGCGGAGCAGCCGCTCTGGGAACAGTCCTGGTTCCTCGCGCTGGCCAAACAGCTGGCCGGGGTACTGATTATCCTGGCCCTGATTCTCGGTCTGCTGCGTCCGGTGCTGAAGAGCCTGACTGTGGCTGGTCTTAAAGCCAAAGAGGCGGAAGAGGCCAAAGAGATGGCGGCGCTGGAAGAGGCGGGCCTGAACGCCTTTGATAACCTCTCCGATGAAACGGTTACCTTGACGGGCGGCGAATCCCTGGCGCTGCCCAGCCCTGAAGAAAGTTACGAACAACAACTCAACGCGGTCAAAGGTCTGATCGCAGAAGATCCGGGTCGTGTGGCTCAAGTAATTAAAGGTTGGATAAACGAAGATGGCTGATGCCGCTGAAAACGCCCCCGCCACCCAGGAAAGACCCCAGCTGAAGATAAGCAAAGTCCAGCAGGCGGCCATCCTGCTGATGACGTTGGGTGAGACCGACGCGGCGGAAATCCTGAAACATATGGGCCCGAAAGAGGTTCAGCGCATAGGAACCGCCATGTCTCAACTGGCCAATGTGCAACAGTTTGAAGTGGAAGCCGTACTGGCACACTTTCTCGACGAAGTGCGTACCCTGACCGGCTTGGGCATGGGGGCGGACAGTTATATCCGCAATATGCTGGTCACCGCCCTGGGGGAGGATAAAGCCCACGGTTTGATTGACCGAATTCTGTTAGGCGGCAATACCACGGGGCTCGATACCTTGAAGTGGATGGAGCCCCGCTCCGTGGCCGATATAATCCGCAATGAACACCCACAGATTCAGGCGATTGTGCTGGCCTACCTGGATTCCGACCAGTCCGCCGAAATTTTGGCGTACTTCCCGGAAAAAGTGCGCCTCGATATCATGATGCGCATTGCCGCGCTGGACACCGTACAGCCGAGCGCCCTGCAGGAGCTCAACGATATTCTGGAGAAACAGTTTTCCGGCAATGCGGCCTCTCAAACCAAGGATATGGGCGGCTTTAAAGTGGCTGCGGAAATTATGAACAACCTGGACAGCTCTATCGAAGCCGACCTGATGGAGTCCATCAAAGAGGTGGACGAGGATATGGGCAGCCAGATCCAGGACCTGATGTTCGTGTTCGACAACCTCAAAGAGGTGGACGATCGTGGTATCCAGGCACTGCTGCGCGAGGTGTCTTCCGAGGTATTGATTATTGCGCTCAAAGGCGCGGACGAGGTACTGCAGGAAAAAATCTTCGGCAATATGTCCAAACGTGCCGCCGAATTGTTGCGTGACGACCTGGAAGCCAAAGGCCCGGTTAAAGTCTCCGAAGTGGAAGGTGCCCAAAAAGAAATTCTTACCATTGCCCGACGTATGGCCGACTCCGGTGAAATCAATCTGGGTGGCGGCGGTGAGCAGATGTTATGACGCTAAAGCTACCCAACCGTATTCCCGCCGAAATGCTGGACAATATCAGTACCTGGGCGCTACCTGAAATCGACAGTGCTGGCAATGTCGTCTCCACGGCAGAGAAAGAGGAGCGCGAACGTCAGTTGGAACAGCAGCGCCGAGCCTCAGAAGTGGTGGAAGAGGTCGACGCGGAGCAGATGAACTTTGAGCCCATCACCGCTCAACAGCTGCAGGAGATCACCGAAACCGCTGAAAAAGAGGGCTACGACCAGGGCCACCAACAGGGGTACCAGGCTGGCCATACAGAGGGCTATAAAGCCGGCCAGGCCCAGGGGGCTGCGGAGATGCGCGAGCAGTTGCAGGCGCAACAGCAGCGTCTGCAGGCGGTGGCCGATGCCTTGATGAAGCCGATTGCCCCACAGGATGACGCGATTGAAAAAGCCCTTTTGGATATTGTCTGCACATTGACCCGTTCGCTGGTCAAACGCGAGCTGCTGACTGATTCCGGCCATATTCTGAGTGTGGTTCAGGAGGCCGTCGCCGCTCTGCCAGTGGGCGCTAAAAGCCTGACCCTCCACCTCAATCCCGATGACCTGGTGTTGATCGAAGACTTTGCCGAAGAACAGCAAAAGGACTGGCAGTTTATTGGGGACAGCAATCTGCTGCCCGGGGGCTGCCGCATTGAAACCCGTGAAAGCCTGGTGGACCACTCCATTGAGCAGCGCATGGAAACACTGCTCAACCAATTTGTGGGCAAGCAGTTGGCCAGCGACACCGCGCCGCTGGATGAGCGGGGGGGCGATCAGTGACATTTTCCCGTCGCTCATTGCTGAGTCGGCTCAACCGTTACCGCCCCGCCCAGCTTGTGGATATCCCACCAGAGGCGGAAGGCCGTTTGACCCGGCTAGTGGGTATGACCCTGGAGGCTGTTGGCCTGAACGTGTCGGTGGGCCACCAGTGTGAAGTCATCACCGCCGATAACCGTCGGGTCGAAGCCGAAGTGGTGGGTTTCGCCCAGGAGAAGATCTTCCTGATGCCCATCCAGCGCATCGACGGTTTGCAACCGGGCGCCCGGGTGGTGCCGCTGTCTCTGCATCAGGGAATGCGGGTTGGCCCCCAATTGCTGGGGCGTGTGGTCAATGGCCTCGGGCAGCCTTTGGATAACAAGGGGCCGTTGCGCGGTGACGATTTTCTGGAGTTCGCCCCCGAGGCCATCAATCCCTTAAACCGCCACCCCATCAGCGAACCCCTGGACGTAGGCATTCGTGTCATCAACTCCTTGATCACCGTGGGGAGGGGCCAGCGTCTGGGACTGATGGCTGGCAGTGGCGTGGGTAAAAGTGTGCTGATGGGGATGATGACCAAATTTACCACCGCGGACATTGTGGTGGTGGGCCTTGTTGGCGAACGTGGGCGGGAGGTAAAAGAGTTTATCGACCATATTCTGGGGGAAGAGGGGCTGCGGCGCGCCGTGGTGGTTGCCTCGCCGGCGGATGACGCCCCCCTGATGCGTCTGCGGGCTTCGCAACTGGCTACCCGTATCGCCGAATACTATCGCGATTGCGGCAAAAACGTCCTGCTGTTGATGGATTCCCTGACCCGGTACGCCCAGGCCCAGCGGGAGATCTCCCTGGCCATTGGCGAACCGCCGGCAACCAAGGGGTACCCACCGTCGGTGTTTGCGAAAATCCCACAACTGGTGGAGCGCGCGGGCAACGCGGCAGAAGGCGAGGGATCGATCACGGCTTTCTATACCGTGCTCACCGAAGGGGATGATCTGCAGGATCCCATTGCCGATGCCGCCAGAGCCATTTTAGACGGCCACGTGGTGTTGTCGCGCCGGCTGGCGGAAGAGGGAGTGTATCCCGCTGTGGATGTTGAAGCCTCTATCAGCCGCGCCATGCCCAATATCGTCGCAGAAGATCACTTGCGCTTTATGCAGCGTTTTAAGCAGTTGCAGTCGCGTTACCAGCAGAACAAAGACCTGATCAGTATCGGCGCCTACACCCGCGGTGCGGATCCGGAAACTGACCTGGCCATTGAGCGCCATCCGCACTTGCGCCAGTTTATACAGCAGGGCTTAAACCAGCCGGTACCCTTTGCGGAGAGCCTGACCCATCTGGCAGCGGTGTTGCAACCGGAGAACGCCGGCACCGCCAATAACGCACCCCCGCTGGGACCGGCCACCGTTGCCACACCTTCAGCGCCAGCCAAGCCGGCTGGATGACGCCTTCTGCCCAATGATTAAGCGAGGTCAATGTGGCTGTCAAACGCTCACAGCGCTTTAAAGTGGTCCTGACACTGGCGGAACGCCAGGAACAGGAAGCTGCAGACCGCCTGGGTAGCTATCGACAGCAATTGCAGGGGGAGCAGCAACAACTGGCCACGTTGCGCGCGTATAACCAGGACTATATACGCCAGATCGAAACCCGTCGCACTGGACTTAAAGGCACGGACCTGATCAGCTATCGCAATTTTCTACAGCGGTTGGGGGATGCGGAACAGGAGCAGATTCGAAAACTGGAGCAGATGACCCGGGGGCTGGAGCGGCTACAACAGGAATGGCGTCAAAAATACCAGTACCGGCAATCGATTGAAGAGTTGATCCAGCGGCTGATGCAGGAGGAGGACAGCCGGTTGGAGAAACGCCTGCAGAAAGAGTTGGATGAATTAGCTGCCCAGGCCAATTTGCGGCAAAGGCATTCCCCATAATTTTCTTCCCAAATGCACGCTAATTGATCACAGGGCCATTGGCGCTTGCATCGACCCCATTGATTTCGTTAGAGTTTCTATAAGAAAGCGGTTCTCCTAGGAAGAAATGGAATATCGTCTATGCTTAGGGGGAACCGGGGGATGTCACTTAATCCGCTGTTATGGGAAAATCTGGTTTACAGTACGGTTTATTGGGCGCAGTAATATCAATAAGTAAGAGAGTAGGTTATGGCCATCACTTCAAGTATGTCTGACGACGGCAGGGAGTTAACCATCCGTATACAGGGGCGGTTTGATTTCAGCGCCCACCAGGATTTTCGCAATTCTTATGAGAGCTTGTCCGAGCCGCCTGAAGAGTACCTTGTGGACATGAATGAGACCACCTATCTGGACAGTTCAGCCCTGGGGATGTTGCTGTTACTCCGGGATCATGCAGGGGGGGACTCGGCGGCCATTAAAATTGTCAATTGCAGCCCGGACGTAAAAAAGATCCTGACAATCTCCAATTTCGAGCAACTTTTCAGTATTCAGTAGTTTACCCGCTTTGCAGATGGCTGCTGCTCAAGAGGTAGCGGCAGCACCGCCGGTAACGCCAATACCCGTCTATTATTACATTATTGGGTGGTTCAGGAGTTGCAAATGCTCTCAATGAGTGATTTCCATGGGTGATCAAACCCCACTCAAGGTACTTATCGCCGACGATACCGATACCGATCGTCTGATCCTCGAATCTATCGTCAAGAAGGAAGGCCACCAGGTAATCAGCGCCCGCGACGGTATGGAAGCGGTGGAGGCCTTCCAGCGGGAGAAGCCCGATATCGTGCTGCTTGACGCCTTGATGCCAAAGCTGGATGGCTTTGGCGCCGCGCGCCAGATCAAGGCGCTGGCGGGCGAAGAGCTGGTGCCCATTATTTTTCTCACCTCACTTACCGACACCGAATCCCTGGTGCAGTGCCTGGATGCCGGAGGGGATGACTTCCTCTCCAAACCCTATAACCGCTTTATCCTGCAGGCCAAAATCAAGGCCTTTAACCGCATGCGGGAGATGCATGCCACTATCCTGACTCAGCGGGACCAGATTGTGCTCCACAATGAACACCTGATTCAGGAGCAGACGGTCGCCAAACAGGTGTTTGACAATATTGCCCATTCAGGTTGTCTGGATGCCTCCAACGTCAAGCACTATATGTCACCTCTGGCGGTTTTCAACGGCGATGTGCTGGTTGCCGCCATGCGCCCGTCAGGCAGCATGATGGTGCTGCTGGGGGACTTCACCGGACACGGCCTGCCGGCGGCCATTGGCGCCATGCCGCTGGCGTCAACCTTTTACGGCATGGCGCAAAAGGGGTTTTCCCTCTCGGATATCCTGCGGGAAATCAACCAGAAGCTCAAAGACATCCTGCCTGTGGGGGTGTTCTGTTGCGCCACTATTATTGATATGAACTTCCGCAAGCGCCAACTTAAGGTGTGGAATGGCGGTTTGCCGGATTGTTATATCTACCGCCACAAAACGGCATCAGTGGAGCCGGTGCGCTCGACCCACTTGCCCCTGGGAGTGGTTGGCAACAAGGCATTCAAGGACGATTGTTTACATTTTGAACTGGAAGAGGATGACAAGTTTTACATGTGGTCGGACGGGATTCACGAAGCCCGCAATGACGACGGCGATATGTTTGGCGAGGAGCGCCTGAAACAGGTCTTTGCCGCTAATCGCAAACCCGACTCCCTGTTTGATGACATCATCGGCGCCGTGCATGCCTTTGTGGGCGATGGCAATAAGGATGATGACCTGACGCTGATCGAAGTCAAGATGGACAAAGCGGAAAACATCCAATCCAAGTCCATCAATACCTCCACATTGGGAGATCGGGGACTTAAGGGCTGGGTCATGGACTTCGAAGTGCAGTCCAACAGTTTTCGCTACTTCGACCCTCTGCCCCTGTTGCTCAACGTGCTGGTTGAGGTGCCGGGGTTGCGGCAACATTCGGGCAGCCTGTACACCATCTTGTCAGAACTCTATTCCAACGCCCTGGAACACGGTGTATTGGGCCTGGATTCCGCACTTAAAACCACGCCCGAAGGGTTTGCCCAGTACTACGAAGCCCGAAGCCTACGGCTCGAGGAACCGCCGGAAGGCGCTATCTGTTTCCACCTGGAGCACCATACCGAGGACGATGGCGGCAGCCTGACGATCCGGGTTAAAGACAGCGGTCCCGGATTTAATCACGCGAACTCCATCGATACCCCCCACAAAACGGAAGGTTACTGCGGACGCGGTATCGCCCTGATCAGGACCATGTGCCAGTCCCTGCGTTACTTGGGCAATGGCAACGAAGTGGAAGTGGTGTTTAACTGGGAAAACGATCGGAAGTAAGTATCGGATAACGGGCAGCGTTGCCGGGGAGCCGCTACTATAATCATAGACGGGACAACGAGGAATACCGGGAAATGAGCAGCTCTCACGTCGATATCGAAGCATTGGAAATGTTGAAAGAAGTAATGGAAGATGAATTCCAGCTGCTGATTGACACCTTTGTGCAGGACTCCACTGATCGCCTGGTAACCTTGCGGGAGGCCCTTGCCAGCGGAGATGCCGATGAGGTGCGCCGTGCCGCCCACAGCTTCAAAGGCAGCAGCAGTAATATTGGCGCCGGTCCCCTGTCAGAGATCTGCTTCGCGCTTGAAGAGGGTGGCCGCACTAATCAACTGGACGGCCTGGAGCAGAAACTGGCCGAGGCGGAAGTTGAATTTGAGGCGGTCAAGGTCGCGTTGGCTAATTTATAACCCTCCAGGACACCCCCCTTCGAGAGGTTCCACTCCCCCCTGCAATGGCACCCGTAGCGGTTTACTCGGATCTTTGTTCTTTACAAACATCGGAGTGAATTTGTAGAGGTGCTTTCGTTGGCGGGGAGTGGTTCCATTCTATGGGGTCGGGGTGCTTGAAATTCGGCCAGGCTTTGCCTGTCCAAATTTCAAGCACCCCGACCCCGATCGTGCGCGATCGTGCGATCGTGCGCGAAGTCCGACCTATAGAGCTTCCGAATGGTCATTAATTAATGGCTCTTTTCTTACCTAGCCGATCTGGCACTCACCTTGCAGAAAGAATTATAAATAGTTGCAAATAGTTCCAAAGAACTAAATATCAAACCGTAGATTCCCCTAAAGCGGCAATCCCTTTGCCGGTTGGGGTGACAGTTGTTGCCGATTCAAGAGTTGGTGGCAACAAATGTTCCACTGCGGCGGTCCAATGGCGGAGTTAGGGGTGTTATGACAGCAAACCAGACAGGTGTGTTAATCAGCGAATTGGCAAACTCGGTGACTGAATCGGTACCGGCAGGGCGGTCGTCGTCTCTGCGTTTGCGTGGAAAGCTGATGGCGCAGAAGCTCATTGAACAGCAGGGCGCGGAAACCAGGGGATTGCGTTTTCACGAGATTCTGGCCAAAGAGAACACGGTCTCGGCGCAGCCCAAATCAAAAGACAATCCAGGGGTAAAAACACAGCAAAACCCGGCTCAAAACAAGCCGGAATCACGGGCTGCCAACCGCGGCAAAGACCACACCGAAAATAACCGGGGGGCTACCGGCCCCGGGGAAAAAGGTACGAGCGCCCGTCAGGTGGCTTCTTCGGAAACACCCAAAACGACGCCTCAACAGCGGGGTGAGGATAAGGCTGGCCCCGGTGATGGCCAAAACCTCGATACAGAACAGCAAGGGGCGCTCGCGGACAAGCAGATACCCGGCGATTCGGAAGCATCACCAGGGGACGCGGATGAATCGTTACAGACATTGACCGCCGGTGTCGATGAGGTCGAAACGGAAATTCTGGCGACGACCGAGCTGTCTGCAACTGACCAACCTGTGCCGCTGCTGGATGAAGATGGCGAATTGGCCACCATGATCACCCAGGACACAACCCCGGGGGGGATGCCACTGCTCGACGCATCAGAGGGAGAGGTGACCGATGAGGCGGCAGCAGGGGCGGGCGTCATCGGTTCGCTGGCGAGCGGCCCGGTGGATGGGGCGGGACCGAATACAGCTAACACGGTTGCCGGCCAGAACCGTCTGGCAGGCACCGCCGCAAGGCCGGGAATCGCCGGGCAACCTGCCACTCCTTTTGCGGTGGCTTCCCTGGAAGCGGTAATGGAGCAGCAAATGGCCAATGAGCCTGAATTTGCCTTGCTGGAAACAGTCAGGGAGGAGTCCCTGAACCGGCAACGGAGTGGCGAAAATCCATCACCAGCAAGTATGCATGCTCAGTTGATGGCCAAAGCGCTGGGTAGCCAAGCTGCTGCGGAGGCCAGTGTCAGCAGCGCTGAAAAGGCGGTGACAGAAGTCGCCAAGTTCAAAGAGGCGCTATCCACCCTGCAACCGCTGGGCGCGAGGCCCACCGCCCCGGCGGTCAGCCAATACCAGTTGATCGACAACCGATCGGCTCTGCTGCAAACCGGTGTACAAACCGCGTTGGGTCAACCCCAGTGGAGTCGCGCTATCGGTGAACGGGTGTTGTGGTTGGCTGCACAAAATGTGAACGCTGCGGAAATTCAGCTGGATCCACCGGAGTTGGGGCCGTTGCAGGTGCGGGTATCGGTAAATCAGGATCAGGCCAGTGTCACCTTTACCAGTCAACACCCGGCGGTGCGAGAAGCGCTGGATCAAAGTGCTATGCGTCTGCGGGAAATGTTCGACAGTCAGGGGCTTAATCTGGTGGACGTCGATGTGTCGGACCAGTCTCTGGCTCAGCAGTCCCAGGCTGAGGCAGAAGAGGCGTTGATTGGCGGCAGCGGCGAGGCAGCTGACGGTGAGGATGAGGGCGAGCCCGAGGTCCGATCGGTGAGCACTGTTGGCCTCGTGGATCAATACGCCTGACGCTTTAACCTGGATTCCGCAGTCGATCGCTGTGTTATTATTTCAAGGCCTTGGTAACCAAGGCTTAGCCTTAATCTTCTTCCGCAAGTCCTTGTTAATTCACTAAAACCTATAGTAGCGTAGCGCCCTGGGCCACGCCGGTGAATGTTCAGTGGCATGGCTTTTGCTGTTTTTATATTTTAGTGAGCCCGTTGGGGCAAATTGACGGACTTTTGACATGGCTGACGATAACGAACAACAGGGCGAGGCGATAAACCCGGCCGGCGGCAAGAAAAAAATCATCGTATTGGCGGTAATGGCGTTGGTGTTGGTTGCCCTCTCTGTGGGGGGCACCCTGACGGCCCTGAAGTTTCTGGGGCCGGAACAAACACCTGTGGCAGAAGCCGCGACGCCGACTGACGGTGCGGCGGTGGAAGAGGCGGCACCGGTGCGAAAATCGGCTATCTATTACCCGCTTAAACCCCCCATTATTGTCAACTTCCAGGCCCGTGGTCGGCAGCGCTTTTTGCAGGCAGAGCTGACGCTGATGGCCCGGGACAATGACGTGGTGGAAGCGGTTGAACTGCATATGCCCATGATTCGCAATGCCCTGGTATTGCTGTTTGGCGGTCAGGTCTATGAAGAGCTGCAAACCGCCGAAGGAAAAGAGATCCTGCGTCAGGAAGCGCTGTCTTCTGTACAAGGTTTGTTGCAGCAGGAGATTGGCAAACCCGGTATTGAGCAGGTGCTGTTTACCAATTTTGTGATGCAGTGACCGGGAATTCGGAGAGAGAGGTTTAAAGCCGTGCAAGATTTACTGTCACAAGACGAAATCGATGCCTTACTCCACGGTGTCGACGACGGTGACATAGAGACGGAAGCGGATCTCGAACCTGGTGGGATCAGAAGTTATGACCTCACAAGTCAGGACCGCATCGTCCGTGGGCGCATGCCCACCCTGGAAATGATCAACGAACGCTTCGCCCGTTACACCCGCATCAGCATGTTCAACCTGTTGCGGCGTACGGCAGACGTATCCGTGGGTGGGATACAGATTCAAAAATTTGGCGAATACGTCCATACCCTTTACGTACCCACCAGCCTTAATATGGTTAAATTTCGTCCATTGCGCGGCACGGCGTTGGTTATCCTCGATGCCAAGCTGGTGTTTAAGCTGGTGGATAACTTTTTTGGCGGTGACGGCCGTCATGCCAAGATTGAGGGTCGTGAGTTCACTCCCACCGAATTGCGGGTAGTGCAAATGGTGCTGGAGCAGGCCTTTGTCGACCTGGCCGAAGCCTGGAAGGCAGTGATGCCCATTGAGTTTGAATATATCAACTCAGAGGTCAATCCCTCCATGGCGAATATCGTCAGCCCCAGTGAAGTGGTGGTGGTCAGCACCTTCCACGTAGAACTGGATGGGGGCGGTGGCGAGCTGCACATTACGCTGCCGTATTCCATGATTGAACCCATCCGCGAAATACTGGACGCCGGTCTGCAAAGTGACAGTGATGAAGTGGACGATCGCTGGGTTAAAGCATTGCGTGAAGATGTCATGGCAGCCTGTGTTGACCTTGAATGTGATGTGGTGCGGCGGGAAATCACCTTGCGCGATATTGTCGACCTCAAAGTAGGCGACGTGATTCCGGTGGAGATGCCCGAGTACCAGGTGGTAACCGCTAACGGCGTGCCTATGTTTCGGACCACACTGGGGCAGTCGCGGGGTAACCTGGCTCTGAAAATCCAGGACTTTATCGATCGGTCAAACGCATACAACGTAACAGCCGCGGAAGGAGGTTCCAATGAGTGATGATGAGTTGATGGTGGACAGCGGGAGTGTCGACCAATCCGCTATGGCAGATGAATGGGCCGCGGCCATGCAGGAGCAGTCCGATATGGAAGCGGCTCAGGACAACGTCAACGCGGTAGAATTGAACGAGTTTGTGGATGAAGCGCCGCTCTCCACCAGCGTCGATGGTCAGGATCTGGATGTGATCCTGGATATACCCGTTTCCATCTCCATGGAGGTGGGGCGCACCTCCATTACCATCCGCAACCTGCTGCAATTGAACCAGGGTTCGGTGATCGAGTTGGATCGACTGGCCGGTGAGCCGCTGGACGTTTTGGTCAACGGTACCCTGATTGCCCACGGTGAAGTGGTGGTGGTCAACGAGAAATTCGGTATTCGCATGACTGACGTGATCAGCCCTTCAGAGCGCATCAAAAAGTTGCGTTAAACCAGAATATAGGCAACTCCCCCATGGCTTCGGAAGCAGTTCCAGAAATTGGCAACAGTGCCTACTTTGCCCAGGTAATGTTTGGTTTGTTGGTGGTGTTGGCCAGCATCGTCCTCATTGCCTGGCTCGCCCGTCGCTTTGGCGCGGGCAGTTTTCTCGGCACCGGGGAGATGAAGGTGGTCGGCAGTGTTGCCGTAGGTGCCCGCGAGCGCGCGGTGATGATTGATGTCGCAGGGCAACAGATGCTGTTGGGAGTGGCGCCGGGTAGAGTCAATCTCCTGCACGTGTTTGAGGAGCCGGTGGTCAACACTGGCAAAAGCCGTACCGGTGAGGACGCCGCCGCCACTTATGGCCGCGCCGGCGAGTATAAACACCCATCGGATTTTAAAAAGCGATTGAGCGACTTTATGTCCGGGAATCAACACCAGTGACGCTCCCCGGCCACCGAATGCCCGTCACTGCAAACGCCTTTCTGATCGGAATCACTCCCTTGTTAAGCAACCGCCATATCTACGCATTTGCACTCGTTTTTTTGGTGACACTGCCTGCGCTGGTGTGGGGACAGACCGCTACCGAAGGTGCCAGTGATGTCGCCGTGAACGCTGCTGCCAGCGCGGCACCCGTCAGCAGTGCTGCGCCCATAATGCCTGTTAAGGGTATTCCGGGTTTGCCGGCGGTTACCGTGACCACCAACCCCGACGGCACCCAGGACTATACGGTGACCTTGCAGATCCTCGCCATCATGACGGCGCTGAGCCTGTTGCCGGCAGTGCTGATGATGATGACCTCGTTCACCCGCATTATTATCGTCTTCTCCATATTGCGACAGGCGTTGGGATTGCAGCAGTCACCCTCTAACCAGATACTGATTGGCCTGGCGCTGTTTTTGACGCTCTTTATCATGTCTCCGGTATTTAACAAGGTGAACGAAACTGCCTTGCAGCCCTATATTCAGGAGCAGATCAGTTCTCGCGAGGCGCTGGAGCGCACCGCCAAACCCTTTCACGGTTTTATGCTCTCCCAGACCCGGGAAACGGATCTGGAGCTGTTTATGCGCATCGCCGATGTCAATCATCTCAATGGTCCGGAGGAGGTGCCGTTTTCCATTCTGGTGCCCGCTTTTGTCACCAGCGAACTGAAAACTGCGTTCCAGATCGGCTTTATTCTGTTTATCCCGTTTCTGGTGATTGATATCGTAGTGGCCAGTGTCCTTATGGCCATGGGGATGATGATGCTGTCGCCGTTGATTATTTCGTTGCCCTTCAAAATTATGCTGTTTGTGCTGGTTGATGGGTGGGGGCTGATTATTGGTACGTTGGCGGCCAGCTATGGTGTGTAAACGAATCTCCCATCGGCAGCCCAGGAGGCGGTCCGGATGACTCCCGAAGTGGTAATGGATCTATTTGGTGATGCTTTCTACCTGACAGTGGTGATGGTAGCAATCATTGTAGGACCGAGCCTGGCGGTGGGGTTGGTGGTGAGCATGTTTCAAGCCGCCACCCAGATTAACGAACAGACCCTCAGCTTCCTGCCCAGGTTGCTGGTCACTTTAGGCACAATAATGATGGCCGGCCCGTGGTTGATCACAGAGCTTACAGACCTGTTTGAACGGCTGATCACCAATATCCCCTTATTGATTGGGTAGCCAGCACCAAGCCGTTGCCATGAACTTTACCGACGTCCAAATCGCACAGTTTGTCGGCCAGTATTTCTGGCCCCTGTGCCGTATCGGGGCGTTTTTTCTGGCAGTACCGGTACTGGGCGCGCAATTGATCAATACCCGAGTTCGCATTGCGTTGGCGGTACTGGTCACCTTGATTACCGTGCCGTTATTGCCGCCCCTGCCTGCGGTACCCTCGTTATCTGTACAGAGCCTGCTCATCGTCATGCAGCAGGTGTTGATCGGCCTGGCGATGGGCTTCAGTTTACAGGTCGTGTTTCAATTATTTGTGTTAGCTGGACAATTTGTCGCCATGAAAATGGGGCTCGGCTTTGCCCAAATGAATGATCCCTCCAATGGCGTTAGTGTAACGGTGGTTTCCCAGTTGTATTTGATGTTGGCCACCTTGCTGTTTTTATCGGTTAACGGTCATCTGGTGGTGATAGAGTTTATTGTCAACAGCTTTCAGACACTGCCGATCAGCGAGCAGGGGATCAGTCTGCAAACCCTGTGGATGATTGCCAGTATGGGCAGTTGGATGTTTGGCGGTGCACTGGTAATCGCACTTCCGGTGCTGACATCGATACTGGTGGTGAACCTGGCGTTTGGAGTGATGAGTCGCTCTGCGCCACAGATGAACGTCTTTGCAGTGGGTTTTCCCATTACCCTGGTGTTGGGGCTGTTTTTGATCTGGTTTGGTCTGAGCAGCTTTCTACCCAACTACGATATGTTTCTCCGCTATGGTTTTGACATTGTGCGCGAAATCATGGGGGCTAACTAATGGCTGAAAACGACAGCGCTCAGGAAAAGACAGAAGAGGCAACCCCGCGAAGGCGGGAGAAAGCCCGCGAAGAAGGCCAGATTCCCCGATCCCGGGAACTGACTACCACCGCGTTGTTACTGGCGGGAACGATTGGTTTGGCGGTTTTTGGCCAATTTATTGGTCAAAAGCTGATGGCGATTCTGCGCTTCAATTTCGAATTGGAGCGGGAAGCCATCTTTGATACCAGCGTGATGATCAGCCAATTAACGACATCTTTCTACGATGGTTTGCTGGCACTGGTGCCCTTATTTGGCGTTCTGTTGGTCGCCTCGGTACTCGGGCCCATTGCCCTGGGCGGATGGTTGATGAGTGTCAAGGCAATGGCACCGAAGTTGAGCCGCATGAATCCCGGGGCCGGGCTCAAGCGAATGTTTTCGCTCAAATCCCTGGTGGAACTGGGCAAAGCATTGGCCAAAGTAATAGTGATCCTCCTGCTGGCGATCTGGTTGCTGTCTGGCATGCAGCAGGAGTTGCTGGCATTGGCCCACGAGGAGGTGGTGGCAGGCATTATCCATTCCCTTCGCTTGAGCGTCTACGCCGCCATTGCCCTGTCAGCGGTGACTATCCTGATAGCCATTGTGGATGTGCCGTTCCAGATTTATGATCACGCCAAAAAGCTGAAAATGTCCATGCAGGATATCAAAGACGAGCACAAGGACACCGAGGGTAAGCCGGAAGTCAAAGGCCGGATCCGCCAGTTACAGCGGGAGATGGCGAACAACCGCATGATGGCCCAGGTACCTGAAGCGGATGTGGTGATCACCAACCCGACGCACTACTCGGTTGCTCTGAAATATAGTCCGGAGTCCATGGATACCCCTATCTTGCTGGCCAAGGGGGGAGACCATATCGCGCTGAAAATTCGGGAAATTGCCCGCGCGCACGACATTGAAATAGTGCAGTCACCCCAATTGGCCCGGGCAGTGTTTTATACTACAGAGGTGGATGACGAAATCCCGGCAGGTTTGTACGTGGCCGTGGCCCAGGTGCTGGCCTATGTATTCCAGTTGCGCAACTTCCGCCGCGGCCAAGGCGAGCGCCCGCAACACCCGCGCAATGTGCCGGTGCCGCCTGACTTGCGCTTTGATAAATAGGGCGCTTTGATGAATAGAGCGCTTTGATAAACAGCGCGGTTTGATCGATAGCCAACGGGTGAAAACCATGAAAAACCTGAAAGCATTGTTGCTGTTATTCATTTTTGCCGCAATTGCGGCCTACCTGTTGCTCTGGCCTACCCCCATTTCACCCTGATCCAGTGCGGTTGTCCTGAGCGCAGGATCAACAATCTGGTTAATTGCTCGCCATATTCAAGAGTAGGTACAGTTCTTGCCATAGAGCTTAAACAGTGAATTAAGCGTCAAAGAATTGTACACCTATGGCTTTTCCCTCGTTTGATACCTTGCGCGGCTTGCCCTCCAATTTTGATCGGCAGGCCGCGTTGAGCGGCGCCCGCAATATGGCGATGGGTAATCTGGGTATCCCCATCATGCTGTTGATGCTGCTGGGTATGATGACGCTGCCGGTGCCGCCGTTCCTGTTGGACGTTTTCTTCTCCTTTAATATCTCCCTCTCCATCGTGGTATTGCTGGTGGCGGTGTACACATTGCGGCCACTGGATTTTGGTGTATTCCCCACCATCCTGCTGGTGGCCACCCTGCTGCGATTGGCTTTGAATGTGGCCTCAACCCGTGTTGTCTTGCTCGAGGGCCACCAGGGCGGAGACGCTGCCGGCAAGGTGATCCAGGCTTTTGGCGAGGTGGTTATCGGCGGTAACTACGCCGTGGGCCTGGTGGTGTTTTTGATCCTGATGATCATCAACTTTGTGGTGGTCACGAAAGGGGCGGGTCGTATCTCCGAAGTAAGCGCCCGTTTCACCCTGGACGCCATGCCCGGCAAGCAAATGGCCATTGATGCCGACCTGAACGCCGGCCTGATCGACCAGGATGAAGCCCGTACCCGCCGTGCCGAAGTGGCCAGCGAAGCGGATTTTTACGGGGCGATGGATGGTGCCAGTAAGTTTGTGCGCGGCGATGCGGTGGCGGGCATCATGATCCTGGTGATTAACGTCATCGGCGGTTTGATCGTGGGTATGGTGCAGCACCAGCTGGAGTTCCAGGACGCACTGCAAAAGTACATCCTGTTAACCATCGGTGACGGCCTGGTGGCCCAGATACCGTCGCTGTTGTTGTCCACGGCTGCGGCCATGATGGTCACCCGGGTCAATAGCGCTGAAGATATCCGCAGCCAGGTTTTGAGCCAAATGTTTGACTCGCCCAAAGCATTGGCGGTCACGGCGATCATCCTGTTCTTGATGGGCTCTATTCCGGGCATGCCGCACTTTGCCTTTATCAGCCTGGCGGTTGTGATTGGCGGCATAGCGATCTTTCTTGCCAGGCGCAAGGCCCTGGGCACCCTGGTTACCGATATGCCCGGCGCCGTTGCCGGAGCGGGGGCCAAGCCGGTGGGTGGCGCTCCGGCGGGTGGGGCGACAGGTACCACCCTTACGGCGGGCGAAACTGAAGCCCTGCCGCCGGCGGTGGAAGCTCAGGAAATCAGCTGGGACGACGTGACCCCGGTTGACCTGATCGGACTGGAAGTGGGTTATCGCTTGATTCCCATGGTGGACAAATCCCAGGGCGGCGAGTTGTTAAGTCGCATTAAAGGGGTGCGTAAAAAACTCTCCCAGGAAGTGGGCTTCCTGATCCCCTCGGTCCATATTCGCGATAACCTCGACCTGCTCCCCAGCAGCTACCGCATTACTCTGATGGGGGTCACGGTGGGAGAGGCGGAAGTGCAGCCCGATCGCGAACTGGCCATTAACCCGGGGCAGGTGTTTGGCAAGATCGACGGCATCGAAACAAAGGACCCGGCGTTTGGATTGGATGCGATCTGGATTGAGAGCAGTAAAAAAGACCACGCCCAAACCCTCGGTTATACCGTGGTGGACGCCAGCACAGTGGTGGCCACACACCTGAATCAAATTCTGCAGAAACACACCCACGAGCTGCTGGGCCACGAAGATGTGCAGAAACTGCTGGATATGTTGGCGGAAAAGTCGCCCAAGCTGGCCGAAGAGCTGATACCGGGCACACTGACACTCAATATTCTCCTCAAGGTGCTGCAGAACCTGCTGCAAGAACAGGTCTCCATTCGCGATATGCGATCCATCGCCGAAGCTTTGGCAGGGCACTCCGACAAGAGTCAAGATCCCGCCGCCCTGACCGCGCTGGCAAGGGCCTCGCTTTCCCGCCAAATTGTGCAAGGCCTTATCGGCGCTGACGTTGAGATGCCTGTCATCACCATAGATGCCGGGTTGGAACAAATATTGCTGCAGAGTATTCAGCAGGCTCAAAAATCTGGCGCTGACCCCACTGCCTTTATTGAACCGTCGTTGGCAGAGCGGCTACAGCAGTCACTGATTGAGGCGGCACAGCGGCAGGAGATGGCGGGCAAACCGGTGATTCTGCTGGCAGCGGCGCCCCTGCGACAGATGTTGGCGCGCCTGATGCGGCCCAGTATTCCGGATATGACGGTACTGGCCTACAACGAAGTGCCCGACACCAAACAGATTACGATTGAAGCCAGTGTTGGCGGTCAGCAGCAATAAACCAACAGGTGTGTGATGCGTGAGGAGTTCTCAGATGCAGGTTAAACGCTTTGTCGCAGCCGATATGCGGCGTGCATTGGAGCTTGTGCGAGCGGACATGGGACCGGATGCGGTTATCCTTTCCAGCCGCCGCATCAAACAAGGGGTGGAAATAATGACCACCCTGGAAGACCAGCCTTTGGTTCCCGCTGCCAGCCAGGGCATGGTGCCCTCGGAAGATCACACTACCGGATTAGAGTCTCCCATGGCCAGTGACAGCGCCTGGGGGGATCAGGCGGTGGTCAACAGTGCCATCGAAGAACACTTGGCGGTAGCTGCCCAGGCGGCTGGGATCCCGCCTGCTGCAGCCGTTAAAACGATAGAGACCACCAACGCTCGCTTTGACCAGGTCATGGCGAGTGAGAGCCGCCGAGGCCCCGCATCTGGCAAAACCTCCCAACAACTGGCGGAAGAGATCGAGCAGGCCCGCAATCGTATGCTGGCGGCCCGCAACCGCAAGGCGGAATCCCCGAGTTTCGAAGCGACTGCGCCGCAGCCCCGGGAGGCCGTACCCTCTCAGCTACAGGGGTTGGAGCAGCAGATCTCCGCTCAGCGCAGCAGCCAGGCGGCGGCGCAGGATAAAAAACTTAACGAGATGCAGGCCGAACTGGCGGAAATGCGGCAGTTGCTGGAGGAGCAATTGGGGCGTTTATCCCGGGGCCAGACAGCCGCTGGCTCCGCGGAAGGCCGTACCCCACTTTTAACAAACCTTTGGCATCGCTTTGATCAACTGGGCCTGCCGTCCGACATTGCCACCCAACTGCTGCAGCAAGTGAGCCAGCAGGGCTCCATGGCCGAAGCCTGGCCCGAGGCTCTGGCCACCCTGTCGCACCAGTTGCCTATCGACAACACCGACGTGGTGGACCATGGCGGGGTATTCGCATTTGTGGGACCAACCGGTGTGGGTAAAACCACCACCGTGGGCAAGCTGGCCGCGCGTTATGTGCTCAAACACGGGGCGGATAAAGTCGCCCTGGTGACCACGGATACCTACCGCATCGCCGCCTACGATCAGTTGCGTGCCCTGGGCCGTATCTTAAAGGTGCCTGTACGAGTCGTGGATGACAACAACAGCCTGCCCGAGGTGCTGGATAGCCTGAAAAACTACGCCCTGGTGCTGATCGATACCGCCGGCTTCCGCCACGGCGATCCCTTACTCAAGGAGCAGCTGGCGATACTGCAGCAACAGCAAAAGGTACAGAGCTTCCTGGTGTTGGCCTGTAACAGCCAGATGCAAATGCTCAAGGCGTCGGTGCACGCCTATAAATCTGCTGGACTTCAAGGCTGCATACTGACTAAGCTAGACGAGTCCGCCAGCCTGGGGGGCGCACTCGGCGTGGTGCTTGATCAGGGGTTGCCCGTGGTTTACACCACCGATGGACAGGAGATTCCCCAGGATATTGACGTAGCCCGTGCCCACCAATTGGTGTCCAAAGCGGTGGCACTGATGAAACAGGGGATGGCGGATGCGGCAGACGTTAACACAATGCATATGAATACAGACAGGGCGTAGAGGAGTTTAGTTGCGCATGAGTCGAGCTCGTCCGGTACAGGTCATCGCCGTGACCGGTGGTAAAGGTGGTGTGGGTAAGAGCAATATATCCGTGAATTTAAGCATCGCCCTGGCAGAGATGCGTCGGCGGGTGGTGTTGATGGATGCCGACCTCGGGTTGGCGAACGTGGATGTACTGTTGGGGCTCAAGGCCCAGCATACCCTGGCGGACGTCCTCTCCGGCGAATACAGCCTGGAGGATGTTATGGTACGTGGGCCCAGCGGGATGAAAATTGTCCCCGCATCATCCGGTGTCCAGCAAATGGCAGCATTGGGCCCTCAGCAACACGCTGCACTGATCAATGCCTTTAGCGAACTCAGCGATCAACTGGACGTCTTGATCGTGGATACGGCGGCTGGCATTTCCGATACGGTCGTCAGCTTTGTACGCGCTTCCCAGGAGGTGGTGGTAGTGGTGTGCGATGAGCCGTCATCGATTACCGACGCCTACGCACTGATCAAGCTGTTGAACAAAGAATACAATATGGTGCGCTTTCGAGTGATCGCCAACATGACCCGCAGCCTGCAGGAAGGCCGCAACCTGTTTAACAAACTCAATATGGTCTGCGAGCGCTTTCTGGATGTCACCTTGCAATACGTGGGGCATGTACCCTTTGATGAAAATGTGCGCAAGGCGGTACAACGGCAAAAGGCGCTGCTGGAGTATGCCCCGCGCTGCAAAGCCGCCCAGGCGATTCGCAGCATTGCGCAAAAAGTGGATCAGTGGCCCCTGCCCAGTACCCCTCGGGGGCACCTGGAATTCTTTGTTGAACGTTTACTTCAGTCGGCATCCGTAGGGTATTAGAGAGATGCCTGCAGTCAATGGACTAGCCATGTACGACGACGCACGCGAAAGCGGCAATGTGATTCAGGTAGAGGAGTATGCGCCGTTAGTGAAGCGCATCGCCCACCATATGATGATGCGTATGCCGGCCAGCGTCCAGGTTGAGGACCTGATACAGGCGGGCATGATCGGGCTGCTGGAAGCGGCCCAAAAATACGATGCCTCCCGCGGTGCCAGCTTTGAGACGTATGCGGGTATCCGTATCCGCGGCGCCATTGTCGATGAAATGCGCCGGGGGGACTGGGCGCCGCGCTCCGTGCATCGCAATACCCGTCGGGTGGCCGATGCCATTGCCGCTGTGGAAGCGCGCAGCGGCCGGGATGCACAGGACCAGGAGGTGGCCGCTGAGTTGGGCGTCGAACTGGGCGAGTATTTCACCATGCTGCAGGACGCCAATTCCAGTCGCCTGTTCAGCTTTGAAGAGGCGTTTGGAGACGATGACAGCCGTCTGGAATCCGGTAATACCAGCATGGCGTTTATCGGACCCTTTGACGGCATCAAACGGGAATCGCTAAAGCAATCGCTGGCACAGGCGATAAACCAATTACCGGAGCGTGAAAAACTGGTATTGGCACTCTATTACGACGAGGAGCTCAACCTGAAGGAGATCGGTCAGGTGATCGGCGTCAGTGAATCTCGGGTCAGTCAGATTCACAGCCAGGCGGCGCTGCGCTTGCGTTCCCGTTTAGTGGGGTGGGCGGTTTCGGACTTGGAGTGATTAAATTTCGATCGTTTGGGGGCCAATAATTGCGAGGCGATTGACCCTGAGGGGCTTTGCCAGTACCTTTCGCGACGAGCTGCACAATGTCTGTATCGCGCCGGCATAACACCCGGTGTAGAAGCACATGTTATGCTCAAACCGGGTAGCCAGGCTGGATGCCCGGTTGTCTGAAATTTAGACGTTTTGTAATTGGAATCCCAGGCCGGGGAAGACGGAGGTTGCATTGGACAAAAACATGAAAATCCTGATTGTCGACGACTTTTCGACAATGCGACGGATTATTAAAAACCTGCTGAGAGATCTGGGTTTTTCTAATACCCAGGAAGCCGACGATGGCATGACGGCGCTGCCGATGTTAAAAAGCGGGGATTTTGACTTTCTGGTCACTGACTGGAATATGCCGGGAATGACAGGTATCGATCTGCTGAAAGCGGTTCGGGCTGATGATAAATTGTCCTCCCTGCCGGTGCTGATGGTGACCGCCGAAGCGAAGCGCGACCAGATTATCGAAGCTGCTCAGGCCGGTGTAAACGGCTACGTTGTTAAACCTTTTACCGCACAAGCCTTGAAGGAAAAGATCGAAAAAATCTTTGAGCGGGTCGACGGATAATAATAAACAATATAAGGCTTGGCGATGGAATCACAATCCCAGCTGCACAATAACGAGGAGTTTATTGCCGAACTCCAGGATTGTGCCAAATTACTCATAGAAAAATTACAGGGCGATCAATACCAAGAGGCCTCCCAGCTGATTCACAGTATGGTAGAGGTGCGCGATCGCCATATCTTTCAGGCGGTGGGCAAACTGACGCGTGGACTGCACAACGCCATTGTCAATTTCCACGTGGATGCCGATCTGGAGAAAGAGCCCCCGACCATTGATGGCTCCGATGTCAGGGATGCTTCTGATCGCTTGTCCTACGTTATCGATCTGACGCAAAAAGCGGCGGATAAAACCATGGACATGGTGGAGGCCTCGGCGCCCATTGCCATGAACCTGGGGCAGGAGGCCAGTTCTCTGCGGGACGAGTGGGCGCGCCTCAAGCGCCGGGAGATGACCCCCGACGAGTTCCGTCAACTCTACAAACGCATGGATGAATTCCTCGGCCAGATGGATACCGGCACGGAGCAATTGAACAAAAACCTCCAGGACATCATTCTCGAACAGGGCTTCCAGGATCTTACCGGACAGGTACTCAAGCGCGTCATCGGCTTGATTGGCGAAGTAGAGCGCGATCTGGTCAGCCTGGTGCGCATCGCCGGACAAGTAGAAGAAATTACAGGTTTGACGTCTGATGCCGATAAGCTAGTCGAAGCGGCAGCTGAGCGCAAAATGGAGGCAGAAGGCCCCCAGATTCACGCCGTCGCAAGAGACGATGTCGTCTCAGGGCAGGATGAAGTAGACGATCTGCTGTCCAGCCTCGGTTTTTAAAAGATCCGGCCGGGCAGGACCGGCTTGCTTTAGAGCCCTTAAAGTACGTTTCGACAGAGTATATTAGGCGAGATGGTTGAGTCTCTCCCGATAAGAGGAAGTTTGAATGGGTTTCGGTGATGACGAAGATATCCTACAGGATTTTTTGGTAGAAGCTGGGGAGATTCTGGAACAGTTATCTGAACAGTTGGTCGACCTTGAGCAGCGCCCTGACGATACCGATCTATTAAATGCCATATTTCGTGGCTTTCATACCGTCAAGGGTGGTGCCGGCTTTTTACAGCTGACCGCCATGGTGGACTGCTGCCACGTCACTGAAAACCTGTTCGACATTCTGCGCAACGGTAAGCGCGAGGTCACTCCCGAGCTGATGGATGTGGTGCTGCAGGCACTGGATACCGTCAATCAACAGTTTGAACAGATCTCCCAGCGAGCAGAGTGCACCCCTGCCGACCCCGAACTGATTCGCGCGCTGGAGCGACTGGTATCCTGCGAAGACCTGGTGGATAGCGCCGCAACAGTGCCCGCTGCCGCTCCGGTTGCCGTCGCGGCGCCAGCACTGGAGATGGTTGCCGAAACCCCGCTGTCCGAAGGGGATATCACCGACGAAGAGTTCGAAGACCTGCTCAACGCCATCAGCGATGAGCCGGCGCCTCCTGCGGCCGTGGCAACGACGGCCGCTGCTTCCTCTGCCAATGGCAGCGATGAAATCTCCGAAGATGAATTTGAAGCCCTGCTGGACCAACTGCACGGCAAGGGCAAGGGTCCAAGCGCCGCATCCCCTGCGACGTCTGCACCGGCGGCGCAATCCGCAGCGCCCCAGAACGATGAGATTAGCGAGGACGAATTTGAAGCGCTGCTCGATCAGTTACACGGTAAGGGCAAGGGCCCCGGGGCCGACGCTGCCACGTCGGCAGCGGCCAACGTCGAACCCGCCGCTCAGGCTGAACCCCCTGCACCCGCAGCACAGGCCGCGACCTCTGGCGGCGGCGACCTGATCACCGACGACGAATTTGAAGCGCTGTTAGACCAGCTGCACGGCAAAGGTAAGAGCCCAGTGGGGGTGAGTGCCGACAGTGCCACACCGGCGGCGGCTACAAAAGCACAATCCCCAGAGGCGGCTGCCCAGCCGGCGGCGCCAAAACCGGCGCCTGCCCCCCAGCCTGCCGCCTCCCAGACGAGTGCCAACCCCTCGGCGGCCGAAGCGCCCAAACCTGCAAAGGCCGCGGCGCGCACAAGTGCCCGTGAGGCCGCGGGCGGGCAACAGAGCATTGCCGCCGGCGAAACCACGGTAAGGGTGGATACCCAGCGCCTGGATGACATCATGAATATGGTGGGCGAGCTGGTATTGGTGCGCAACCGCTTGGTGCGGTTGGGCCTGAAGAGCAATGACGAAGTTCTCACCAAGGCAGTCAACAACCTCGATGTGGTCACGGCGGATCTGCAATCCTCGGTGATGAAAACCCGGATGCAGCCTATCAAGAAGGTGTTTGGCCGTTTCCCGCGGGTGGTGCGGGATCTGGCCCGCAACCTGAAGAAAGAGATCAACCTGGAGTTGCAGGGGGAGGAGACCGACCTCGACAAAAACCTGGTGGAGGCCTTGGCGGACCCGCTGGTTCATCTGGTGCGCAACTCTGTGGACCACGGTATCGAGCTGCCGGCAGATCGCGAAGCCAAGGGCAAGCCGCGGGTGGGTAAAGTGATCCTGGCTGCGGAGCAGGAGGGCGACCATATCCTGTTGTCCATCACCGATGACGGCAGCGGCATGGATCCGGACAAACTGCGAGGCTTAGCGGTAGAGAAGGGCATTCTGGATGAGGATGCCGCGCAGCGACTGACGGATACCGAAGCCTTTAACCTGATTTTTGCCCCCGGTTTCTCCACCAAGAAGGAGATATCTGACGTTTCCGGCCGCGGTGTAGGCATGGATGTGGTGAAAACCAAAATCACCCAGCTCAACGGTTCTATCGAGATTCAGTCAAAAATGGGAGAAGGCACCCGCATGGTGATTAAGGTGCCTTTGACCCTGGCGATTATGCCCACCCTGATGATTATGCTGGGTGAGCAGACCTTTGCCTTGCCACTGGTCAGTGTCAATGAAATCTTCCACATGGATCTCACCAAATCCAATATCGTGGATGGCCAAGAGTGTGTTACCGTGCGGGAGCGGGCGATTCCCATCTTCCACCTCAAGCGCTGGTTAGTGCTCGGTGCTGCAAACGAAGAGTCCCCGGAGCAGGCTCACGTGGTGATCGTTTCGGTAGGTACCCAGCGCGTGGGTTTTGTGGTGGACCAATTGATCGGTCAGGAAGAGGTCGTGATCAAACCGCTGGGCAAAATGCTACACGGCACGCCCGGTATGGCCGGGGCGACCATTACGGGGGATGGCACTATCGCTCTGATCCTGGATGTGCCGAGTATGCTTAAACGCTACAGCGGTTAAGTCAGAGGGGCGGTAGCCGGTTGGTCGGGCACCGTTATCAAATATCAAAAGGGACAATCAGAGTCGATTGTCCCTTTTGCCTATGGAATAATACGGCCGGTTAGTGGATCAGAATAATAGTACTTGGACGACGAATGGTATCGAGCAGTCACCCCGGGGGAATCAACCATGGCTTATAAGGTCCTGATTGTTGATGACTCCAATTTCTTTCAGCGCCGTTTAAAAGAGATCATCGGTGAGCATCCGGAATTCGAGGTGGCAGGCATTGCCGCTAACGGCCGCGACGCCGTTGAGATGGCAGAACGCCTGCTCCCGGATGTCATCACCATGGATTTTGAGATGCCGGTGATGGACGGGGTAACTGCGGTGCGGCACATCATGGCCAAGCGCCCGGTGCCTATCCTGATGTTCTCCTCCCTGACCTACGAAGGAGCCAAGATTACCCTCGATGCGCTGGAGGCTGGCGCGGTCGATTTTATCCCCAAAAATTTTGCCGAAGTGTCCCGGGATTCAGCGGCACTCAAGCGCAAGTTGCACGATCGGTTGCTGACGATTGCCCGGGATGCGCGCCGCCCGGTATCCCCTGTAGGCGCAAACAGCAGTTTGGCCGGCAATGTGGAACGTCGCCCCAGTACACAGGCTCGCGCCAGCAGCTTTACCCGCGCGGCGGAGCGTCCCGCACCCGTCGCCCCCGGGGCAACCGCGCCATCTGCGCCGGCGAAACAGCCGGGAAACCTCAAGGGCAAATTGAGCCTGTTGGCCATCGGCGCATCCACGGGCGGCCCAGTGGCCCTGACTGAAGTTCTCACCAAACTGCCCGCAAACTTTCCGCTACCGATTGTGTTGATTCAGCATATGCCGGAGAACTTCACCAAGGCCTTCGCTGAACGTTTGAACAAACAGTGCCGCATTGAGGTGCGAGAGGCGCAGGACGGGGATGCCCTTAAGCCCGGTGTCGCCCTGTTGGCCCCCGGTGGCCGACAGCTGATGGTGGACAAGCGCAGTGGTGGTGTGGTCAAGGTGTTGCCCGGCGACGCTCGGGTCAACTACAAACCCTCCCTGGATATCACCTTTGGCTCCGCTGCCAATGGTTACGGCGATCGCGTGCTGGCGGTGGTGTTGACGGGAATGGGTTCCGACGGTTGTGAAGGTGCACGTTTGTTAAAAAGTCGGGGCGCGACAGTCTGGTCCCAGGACGAGGCCAGCTGTGTGGTCTATGGCATGCCGATGGCAGTTGCTCGCGCCAATCTGACCGATGAGGTGCTCAGTCTCAAGGATATCGGTCCGCGCATTGTGCAGGAAACCTGACCATGGATATGCTGAGCATTCTTGGTGTTATTGTCGGCTTTGCCGCGCTCTTGGGCGGTAATTTACTGGAGGGCGGTTCCTGGCAATCCCTGCTCAATGGACCTGCAGCGTTGATTGTGTTTGGCGGCACGTTCGGCGCGGCAATACTGCAAACCCCCAAGAGCAGCTTGCGCCGCGCTTTGGGCATGTTCAGCTGGGTGTTTATGCCGCCGGCCACTGTGTTTCAAGACGGTGTATCGCGCATTGTGCGCTGGGCGATGGCTGCGCGCAAAGAGGGCTTGCTAGGGCTGGAAACCCTGTCGGAAACTGAGTCCGATCCTTTTTCCCGCAAGGGGCTGGCGCTGCTGGTGGATGGCAGTGAGCCAGAGGCCATCCGGCGAGTGCTGGAAACGGAGTTGATTATCCAGGAACAGCGGGATAACGACGCGGTCAAGTTTTACGAAAGCATGGGGGGCTATGCGCCCACCATCGGCATTGTCGGCGCCGTGATGGGCTTGATTCATGTGATGCGCAACCTGGCGGACCCCAACGAGTTGGGGCCGGGTATTGCGATCGCCTTTGTCGCCACTATCTATGGCGTGGCGTTTGCCAACCTGTTTTTATTGCCGATCGCCAACAAACTCAAGATGTGTATCAATGAACAGTCCCAGTTTCGCGAGCTGATTATCGAGGGCATAATCGCTATCGCCGAGGGGGAGAATCCCCGCACCATCGAACTCAAACTCAACGGGTACCTGCGGTAAGCGCCTATGCCACGCCGTCGGCCCGTCGAGCTCAATATCAGTCACGAACGTTGGCTGGTCTCCTACTCCGACTTTATTACCCTGTTGTTTGCCTTTTTCGTGGTGATGTATTCGGTGTCCCAGGTCAACGAAAGCAAATACCGGGTGTTGTCCGATACGCTGCTGGACGCCTTTAACATGCAGGCCGAGAAAAGCTTTGACCCGCTGCAAATCGGTGAGGGGGGGGCTGCGAGACCGCAGGTGATCAGCCAGGCGCCGGCCGCCACCGGCGAACTGCTCGGGGACGGGGCCTTTGAGAGGACTGCTGACCTCCCCCAGCTGCACGACGAGTTTACCCGAGAGTTCAATGATCTGATTGACGATGAGCTGGTCCAGGTGCGCAGCAACGAATTCTGGCTGCAAATTGAGCTGCAGGACAGCATCTTGTTCAGCAGCGGCAGGGCACAGCCGAGCCCCCAGGCCCGGGCGATTTTCGAGGATGTCGCCAACCTGTTAAAGGGCTTTGCCAACCCGGTGCAAGTGGAGGGCTTTACCGACAATGTTCCCATCAGCACGCCGGCTTTTCCCAGTAACTGGGAGCTGTCCAGTGCCCGCGCAGCGGCGATTGTCAAATTGCTGGCCGCGGGGGGCATAGAGCCGGCAAGGTTGTCCGCGGTGGGCTATGGAGAATATCGCCCGATTGCCGATAACAGTACTGAGGCGGGACGGCGCCAGAACCGCAGGGTTGCGCTGATGATTGCCCGTGAACGGATTGAACGTCCGACGGTGCGAGGGGCAGAGGCGATTGAAACCGCCATTGCCCCGCCGCAACCGGGTTTGATGGAGGCGAGCGGTGACAGCGGCCAAAACTTGCCGCTGGACAGCCTGTTGCATCAGGGAAATCTGCCCAGCACAACAGCCCTTGGGGATGTTTTGCAGCCAGCACCGGAGACGCCTGTCGCGCCCCCTGAATCCGCTGTCAAAACCCGGGTCGGGGATATTGAAGCCGTACAGCTGGAGGGCGGTGGCCTGCTGTTTAGCAGCGACCCTGACTTGCCCCGTAATAATCATTAGAATAGGCGCGCCCGTTGATCGGGGGTTGAATTTCAACGAGATGGCATGGTGTTTGCTGCGCTCGGGGCAGGCAGGGAAAGGTAAGCCAGGGCATAGACAGGCAAAGATAGCGTAAAGATGTAAGGGGAATCTGCTTGCAGGTTTGGACAGTTGCCAATCAAAAAGGTGGTGTAGGCAAAACAACCACCAGCGTTGCCCTGGGCGGTCTGGCGGCCGAGCAGGGGATGCGCGTGCTGTTGCTGGACCTGGACCCCCACGGTTCCCTAAGTGCCTACTTTCGTCAAGATCCCGACGCCCAGCATTTGAGCAGCTTTACCCTGTTTCAGGAGCGTGAGGCGTTGACCGCTGCATCGGTGCGCCGATTAATCGTTGCAACGGCTTATGACAACTTGTCGGTGCTGCCGGCGGCCACCGCCCTGGCTACGTTGGAGCGGCAGGCCATCGGTCAGGACGGCATGGGGCTGGTGGTGAGCCGGGCGCTGGCCAAGATCGCCGATGACTACGATCTGGCGATTATAGACAGCCCGCCGCTGCTGGGTGTATTGATGATCAATGCCCTGGCGGCTTGTCAGCAACTGGTTATCCCGGTGCAGACCGAATACCTGGCACTCAAGGGGCTGGAGCGGATGGTTCATACCCTGGAGATGATGGGGCGCTCCCGCAAGTCGACTCTGGACTATACCATCGCCCCAACGATGTTTGATCGCCGCACCCAAGCCTCGGTCAGCAGCCTGCGGGTGATTCGCAATAACTACCCGGATCAGGCCTGGAGCGGCAAGATCCCCATCGATACCAAGTTCAGGGATGCCAGCAAGGCAGGGGTGCCACCGCATCTCTACGATCCCAACAGTCGCGGTGTGGCCGCCTACGGCTCCCTGCTGAAGTTTCTGTTAAGTCGCCAGCGCGTGCAGCGCCCGGTGCAGTCCCAAAGGCTTTCAGTCCGGTGAATAACTCAGAGTCGCCACAGCAAACCCTGCAAAACTATTTTGACGACCTGTTAAATGATGTACAGGAGGCCCTCCCCGTCAGGCCGGTGTCTGCGGCCAACCCGCTCCCGCTCCAGGTGACCCAAACCGCGAAGGCCGCGAATACGCAGATTGCAGAGCCCCAGTTTGCTGAACCAAACGTTGAAACCGATCATAAAGCGCGGGTAGAAAAACTGCTGCAGACGGTGGTTCCGCAAGTTGAGGTGGCACCGGTAAAAGCGGCACCTGCCCCGGCAGTGGCGCCCACCAAAAAGCGGGTTCCCAAAGCGCCTTTGCCGCCCGTCAGGTCGCCGCTGGCAACGCCGCCAAAAATCCAGGTCGCTACCCCGTCGCCTCAAGTGGCCCCGGAGCTTCCCGGTTCCCGGCCAGTGGTGGAGCCGCCCCCCCGGCACGAGCCGAAAACCGACGTCAAAACGCCGCCAACAGCGGAACCCCCACCGCCACCTGTCCAGGAGGAAAACCCTGCCGAGGTGGCGTCGGCGGTCGAAAACGCTGCGGTTGAAGACACGGCGGTTGCAGAAAACCACGCGAACCACGGATTGCAGTGGCTGGAGAATGGCCGTCCGGCCTGGGCCCAGGATCGTTTTGATGTCCTGTTGTTTACCGTATCAGGCCTGACCCTGGCAGTACCCCTGATCGCGCTGGGGCAGATACAGCCTCTCAACGATCAGTTGACACCAATTTTTGGACAGGCCGACTGGTTTATGGGATTGCAGCCTACTGCCGTGGGTAAGATTCGCACCGTCAACACCGCCAAGTTTGTGATGCCGGAACGCTACGATAAGCGCTTTCTGGAAACGGCCCAGTATGTGATCTCCATTGACGGGCTGCCCTGGGGGCTGGCTGTGGACACGGTGAATCAACCCATTACCCTGAGCCCGGACGATGTCAAATGGCGTTCCGAGCGCAGCAAGCGCGCCTGGTTGGCCGGTACCGTCAAGGAGCATATGTGCGCCTTGCTGGACATCCCCATGATGGGCAAGCTGCTGATGGATACCGATAAAAACCTCCGTCAGGGTGGCCCTGGCGGAGTGCCTTAAAAAATTTCATTTTCAGTCGATATACTGGCATAGAAGCTGCCCTTGGAATAAAAGCTGCCCTTGGCACAGAAGCTGCAAGCATTGGCGGCGACACTCTATAGAAAGACAGTAATTTGACGCCAGACTTATAAGAGGACAACAGGTTATGGCAACAGGCTCCGCAAAAAGCAAAACCAGTGAGGATCCCATTCTGCAGTGGGTGACATTCCGGCTGGCGGGTGAGACCTACGGTATCAACGTAATGCAGGTACAGGAAGTGTTGCGTTACTCTGAAATCGCCCCGGTACCGGGCGCGCCATCCTATGTGTTGGGTATCATCAACCTGCGCGGTAATGTGGTAACAGTGATCGATACCCGCCACCGTTTTGGCCTGGAGCCGGGTGAAGTCACCGACAATACCCGTATTGTGATTATCGAAGCCGACAGCCATGTTGTGGGTATTTTGGTCGATAGCGTCGCTGAAGTGGTCTACCTGCGCCAGTCGGAAATCGAAACTGCCCCCAACGTGGGCAACGAGGAAAGCGCCAAGTTTATCCAGGGAGTGTGCCACAAGAACGGCGAGTTGTTGATCCTGATTGAACTCGACAAGCTACTCACCGATGAGGAGTGGGCCGAGCTGGAAAGCGTTTGATCCGTCGGCGCGCAATCGAGTCGGTACCGCGTAACTGAGGTGTGGCAATGATCTCCATGGAATTTGCAGTGCTGGGTAGTGCAGTTATCAGTTGGTTGGCGGTGGCCGCAGTCCTGTTCTGTCTGTTTAAACAAAAGCGGCACACAGCGCTAACCGAAAAAGCGCTCGACCGGCTGACCCGTGAACTGCAACTGGCCAACGATGGCAGCATTGGCATGGGCCGTCGTTTAATGGCGATGGAGCGAAAACTGCTCGCTGTGCAAAAGCATCGGGTGGACACGCCGGCGTCGCAGGGTACAAGCACCGCAGCTGTCAAGGTGAATCAGGCCTTTAGCGCAGAATTGCCTGACGCCCAAACTTCCAGTACCGGCGAAGAGGACGAGTTTGAGGCCTACAGCGAAGCGGCAGAGCTGCTGAGCAGTGGTGTGCCCGCCGATGACGTGGCTCGGCAATGCGGGTTATCTCGTGCGGAAGCTTCCCTGATAGAGTTAATGCACCACCAGGTAAAAGGCGCCGCTGCCGCTTAAACGCAACTTTCGATCTAGTTTTCCGCCATTTTTAGTCTAAATTCTACTAAGCCCACTATCCCCCCTCACTATACTTACATTAGTGTGTAGTAAAAATCGGTGAGAGGGAATTCTTATGCGGTTCAGGCTGCTGCAGTTCCTGTGTATCACGATTACCGTATTGGCGTTGAGTCACAGTGCCCAGGCTGTTGAGGCACCCTTAGGGATTAGTGGTGCGGAAACGATCAACGTCTTTGAAGCCAAACAACTTTACGATCGAGGCGCCGTGTTTATCGATGTGCGCAGTGACGAAGAGTGGAATATTGGCCATATCGAAGGTGCTGTGCACCTGGATTTTCAACGCGACTTTGGCAAGCTGTATCACGCCAAAGCGGTCCACAAGGACACGCCTCTGGTGATCTACTGCAACAGTGCAGATTGTTTGCGCAGCGCCTACGCCTGTGCTGTCAGTGTGTTCTGGGGATTTACCGAGGTCTACTATTTCCGCAGCGGCTATTTTGCCTGGATGCTGGCGGACTTTCCTGCAGTAATGGCGATGACTGCAGAGTTGGAACCGGAGTTGGTTAGTAGCCGTTAATTACTTCGGCTGCGCCTCAAACTGCTGCCCATTCACCCCAACGCTATCCCTGCCCATCAAATACAAATACACCGGCATAATCTCCTCCGGCGTTTTCAACGTCGCAGGATTTTCCGCCGGGTAGGCCTCTGCGCGCATCCGCGTGCGGGTGCCGCCGGGGTTGATGCTGTTAGCGCGTACCTTGGTAGCTTCATCCAATTCATCCGCCAGCGTTTGCATCAGGTTTTCCGTTGCCGCTTTGGACGCGGCGTAGGCGCCCCAATAGGCGCGACCCTTTAAACCCACTCCCGAGCCGGTAAAGACGATTGATCCATTTTCGGATCGTTCCAACAGCGGCAATAACGCTCGGGTCATCATAAACGGCGCATTCACATTCACGTGCATGACTTTTTGCCACACGTCCACCGCGTAAGTGGCGATGGGTGTTCGCTGGCCCAATTCACTGGCGTTGTGCAAAATACCGTCGAGGCGGCCAAACTCGTCGTTGAGACGGTTACACATATCGTCGTAATCTTTTTCTACGGCGCCTTCAAAGTTGATCGGGTAGATGGCCGGTTGCGGGTGGCCGGCGGCTTCAATTTCATCGTACACCATCTCCAATTTGGCAATGGTGCGGCCCAATAAAATAACCGTTGCTCCGTGGGCGGCAAAGGTTTTGGCGGCCGTCTTACCGATGCCATCACCGGCTCCGGTAACGGCGATAATTTTGTCTTCTAATAGATCGGCTGGTGCCTGGTACTGGTTGGGGTCGATGGCATTACTCATAAATCGTACACAACTTCTTGAAGGGAATTTTATAACCGCGATACTCAGTTCGCGGTGTCTGCGTTTATATAGGGCTGTAACAGCGGCCAGATCTCATCGGCGTGCCGGACCAGGTGGGTGGCCCGCCAGCTGACAGGGTCGTCATCGGCTTCGATGTAACCGTACAAGGCACCGATAGTGGGCACGCCGGCGTTATTGCCACAGGCGATATCCCGTTGGTGATCGCCAATGTACACCACCTCCTGCGGTTTGCAGGCCAGTTGTTCGCAGGCCAGGTAAATGGACTCCGGGTGGGGCTTGCGCTCGGTGACATGGTCGGGGCAGATCACACTGCCTGGCGGGCTGGGGAACGACAGTGCGGACAACAGGGGCGTGGTATAGACCTCCGGCTTATTGGTGGCAATGCCCCAGCCGATATCGTGCGCCTGCAAATGCTCCAGCAACGGGATAATGCCCGGAAAGGGACGGGTTTCCACCGCCAGGTTAGCGCTATAGAGTTCCAACAGACGCAAACGCAGGGGTTCAAAACCCGGCTCACCTTCCTGCAGTCCAAACGCCAGTTGCACCAGGGCGCGGGCGCCGTTAGAGACGGTGGCCCGAATCAGATCGGCCGGTAGCGCCGGCTTGTTGTGCTCTGCCAGCAGGGCATTGACCACAACCACAAAATCCGGCGCGGTATCCAGCAGAGTGCCGTCCAGATCAAACAAAACCGCTTTTAAGGGCATATTCACTCTCGCGTTGTCACTGTCAGACCAGAGCGGGCTTTCTGACGTGTACCATATAGTTTACGTCCACATCCCGCGGGTCCAGCTTATAGCGTTTGGTGAGCGGATTGTAGGTCAAGCCGGTCATATCCTGAAGCAGCAAGTCGGCCTCGCGAACCCAGGTGGCCAGTTCCGACGGGCGAATAAATTTACTGTATTCGTGGGTGCCTTTGGGCAGCAGCTTCAACACATATTCCGCCCCCACAATGGAAAACAGGTAGGACTTGGGGTTGCGGTTGATAGTGGAAAAGTAGATGTCGCCGCCGGGTTTCACCAGCGCCGCACAGGCTTTGATGACCGAAGCGGGTGAGGGCACATGCTCCAGCATCTCCAGGCAGGTGACTATGTCATATTGGCCCGGCTCTGCCGCTGCCAATGCCTCGGCGGTCATGCGCCGGTAGTTGACCTTGACGCCGGACTCCAGCGCGTGCAGCTTGGCCACACTCAGGGGGGCTTCCCCCATATCGATACCGGTGACATCGGCGCCGCGTTGTGCCAGGGACTCCGCCAGAATTCCGCCGCCGCAGCCTACGTCCAATACTTTGCGTTCGGCCACTGGAGAGCGCTGGTCGATATAGTTGGCTCGCAACGGATTGATGTCGTGCAGGGGTTTGAATTCGCTGTTCATGTCCCACCAACGACTGGCAAGGGCTTCAAACTTGGCGACTTCAGCGCTGTCGACATTGGTGGTAGCTGATCCCTCGGGAGACGAGCTGTCAGGGGCGGAATTGGGAGTGACGTCGGACATAATGCGATTCCAGAAATATAAAGTCGGCCAAGCCTCAAGCTTGATCTTTAGGACCACTGATTTTGGCACCCCAGCGCTGGGCTTTGCTGACCAACTCATGGGGATTAAGGGTTTGCAGTTGGCCGTCTTGTAACAGGCACTTGCCATTGACCCAAACGTGGGAGACCCGATGGCTGCTGTTGCTGTACACCAACTGGGAGGCCGGGTTGTACACCGGTTGCGCCGTCACCTCATCCAGGGCGACAGCGGTGATATCCGCGGCTTTGCCCACTTCCAGGCTGCCGATACGGGACTCCAGTCCCATGGCCCGAGCGCCGTCGAGGGTCACCATGCGCAGGGCACTGTGGGCGTCGAGGGTGGACGCGTTGCCGGAAACCCCTTTCGCCAGTAGTGCAGCGGTACGCAACTCGCCCAACAGATCCAGATCGTTATTGCTGGCGGCACCGTCCGTGCCCAGGGCCACATTGACACCGGCATCCTGCAGTTTGCCGACCGGGCAAAACCCGCTGGCCAGTTTCAAGTTGGATTCCGGACAGTGCACGACGTGGGCGCCGGTCCTCTTCAGCAGAGTGATATCGTCGTCGATGAGCTGGGTCATATGCACACACTGGGTCAGTGGCGATAGCAAACCCAGCTCGTGCAGGCGCTCGATGGGGCGCTTGCCGGTGGTTTTAACCGCCTCTTCGACCTCTAAGGCGGTCTCGTGCAGGTGTATCTGAATGGGGGCCTGCATCTCTTCCGCCAGGACGGCGATACGTTTTAACACGTCATCGGCCACGGTATAGGGTGCGTGGGGACCAAAGCCCACCCGCACCAGGTCGCTGGAGCGAAAATCGTCCTGCAGGGCCAGGCCTTTGGCAAAGTAGTCTTCCGGTCCCTGACCCCAGGCACTGGGAAAGTTGAATATCGGAAATGTGAGCTGGGCGCGCATCCCCGCCTGCTGGGCCGCATGGGCGGTTTGTTCCGGGAAGAAGTACATATCCGAAAAACAGGTGGTGCCGGTGCGGATCATCTCCGCCATGGCCAGTTCGGCACCATCTTTGACAAAGGTGGCGTCTACCCACTGGGCCTCGGCAGGCCAGATATGATTTTCCAACCACTGCTGTAATGGGGTGTCGTCCGCAAAACCCCGGAACAAACTCATGGCGGCGTGACCGTGGGCATTGATCAGGCCAGGTATCAACACATGATTGGGCAGATCCACACTGTCGTTGGCCTCATACCGCTTGGCGGCTTCTGCCTGGGGCACCAGGGCAACAATCGTGTCCTGATTCACTACCAGGGCGCAATCCTCGAAGATTCTGCCGGCGGGGACAATGGGAATAATCCAACGTGCATTGATCAAAAAATCAACGGCCTGTTTGTTGTTTTGGGGGTTGCTCATAGAAATAGCAGCTCGGAGTTAGGTATTTTTGGGGGCCGAAGCTCTAAATGACCAAATTATACCTGTAATTCTTCCAAATGAGCACCGTTCGAGCTCAATGGGAGTGTGCCTATCTTACTGATTTTATGGTAATATTCCGCTTTTGTTGCGCGCGCAAACAACATAATAAGGAAGGATAGCCGTACCCTATGGGCGAACTAGCTAAAGAAATATTACCGGTCAATATCGAAGACGAGTTGAAGCAGTCCTACCTCGATTACGCCATGAGCGTGATTGTTGGCCGGGCGCTGCCCGATGTGCGGGACGGCCTGAAGCCGGTTCACCGTCGTGTGCTGTTCGCCATGAACGAGCTCAACAACGACTGGAACAAGCCCTATAAAAAGTCGGCCCGTGTGGTCGGTGACGTGATCGGTAAATACCACCCCCACGGTGATTCCGCTGTCTACGACACCATTGTGCGTATGGCACAGAATTTCTCCCTGCGCTATATGCTGGTGGATGGCCAGGGTAACTTCGGCTCTATCGATGGCGACGGCGCGGCCGCCATGCGATACACCGAAATCCGGATGAAAAAGATCGCCCACGATCTGCTGGCCGATCTGGATAAAGAAACTGTCGATTTTGTGCCCAACTACGATGGCACCGAGCAGATCCCGGATGTCCTGCCCACCCGCGTCCCCAACCTGCTGGTGAATGGCTCCTCCGGGATTGCCGTGGGTATGGCGACCAATATTCCACCCCACAACCTGACCGAGGTGGTCAACGGTTGTCTGGCGTTGATCGATAATCCGGAAATCACCATCGACGAGCTGATGGAATATATTCCGGGACCCGACTTTCCCACCGCGGGCATTATCAATGGCCGCGCCGGCATTATTCAGGCTTACCGCACCGGTCGTGGCCGTATCTATATTCGCGCCAAGGCGGATATCGAGCGCAATGACAAGGCCAACAAAGAAACCATTATCGTCACCGAGATTCCCTACCAGCTGAACAAGGCGCGCCTGATCGAAAAGATCGCCGAGCTGGTAAAAGAGAAGAAGATCGAGGGGATCTCCGAACTGCGCGATGAGTCCGACAAAGACGGGTTGCGCGTGGTGATTGAACTCAAACGGGGCGAAATGGGTGAGGTGGTTTTGAACAACCTGTACGCCCAGACCCAGCTGGAAAGCGTGTTTGGGATCAATGTCGTGGCCCTGGTGGACGGCCAGCCCAAAATCCTCAACCTGAAACAGCTGCTGGAATACTTCGTTCGTCACCGCCGTGAGGTGGTGACGCGCCGGACTGTCTATCTGTTGCGCAAGGCGCGGGAAAGAGGGCATATCCTCGAAGGCCTGGCGGTCGCGATCGCCAATATCGACCCGGTGATCGAGTTGATTAAAAACTCCCCCAGCCCCGCTGAGGCGAAAGAGGCATTGATCGCCCGCGGTTGGGAAGCGGGTGAAATCAGCCAGTTCCTGGAGCGTGCGGGTGACAACGCCTGCCGTCCGGAAGGTCTGGAGCCCCAGTATGGCCTGGTCGAAGACCAATACTTCCTGTCACCGGCCCAGGCCCAGGCGATTCTGGAGCTGCGTCTGCACCGCCTGACCGGCATGGAGCACGACAAGCTGCTGGCGGAGTATAAAGAGAAGCTTGAGCAGATCGCCGAGTTCCTGGAGATCCTGGGCAACCCGCAACGCCTGATGGAAGTGATCCGCGAAGAACTGGCCAAGGTGGTCGCTGATTACGGCGACGAGCGCCGCACCGAGATTACTACCTCCAAGCAGGACCTGACCATTGAAGACCTGATCAGCGAAGAGGATCGGGTGGTCACCATCTCTCACGGTGGTTACGCCAAAAGTCAGCCGCTGGATGACTACCAGGCCCAGCGCCGCGGCGGTATGGGTAAATCCGCCACCGCTGTAAAAGATGAAGACTTTGTCGAACACCTGCTGATTGCCAACACCCACGATACCATCCTGTGTTTTACCAATGCCGGTAAGGTCTACTGGCTCAAGGTGTACCAGATTCCGGTGGCCGGTCGTCAGTCCCGCGGTCGCCCAATGGTCAACCTGCTGCCGCTGGAGTCGAACGAGCGTGTTACTTCGATCCTGCCGGTGAAGGAGTACGACGACGACCACTTCATCTTTATGGCGACCGCCAACGGCACGGTGAAAAAGACCGCGCTGACCCAGTTCGCCCGTCCCCGCAGTGTCGGCTTGCGAGCCATCGAACTGGAAGAGGGCGATCACCTGGTGGGCACCGCTATTACCGATGGCAGCTGTGATGTGATCCTGCTGTCTTCCTCCGGTAAGGCCGCGCGCTTTAAAGAGAGCGACGTGCGGGCGATGGGCCGTATCTCCCGCGGTGTGCGGGGGATACGCATGGATAGCGAGCACCGTGTGATTTCCATGGTCATTCCGCAACAGGGCGGCAAGGTGCTGACCATCAGTGAAAACGGCTACGGCAAGCGCACCGCTATCGAAGAGTTCCCCACTAAAGGTCGCGGCTCTCAGGGTGTGATCGGCATGCAAACCACGGAGCGCAACGGTCTGATGGTGGGCGCAGTGCAGGTGTTTGACGGTGACGAGATCATGTTGATCTCCGACCAGGGTACCCTGGTTCGCACCCGCGTGGACGAAGTGTCGGTACTGGGGCGCAATACCCAGGGCGTGCGCCTGATTAAAGTGAAAGAGGGCGAACACCTGATTGGCGTGGAGCGCATTCAAGAGTCCGCCAATGGCGAATCGGAGTAAAAAGCGTAGGGTGGATTAGCGTTAGCGTAATCCACCGCGACCATGGTGGATTACGCAAAAAACGCTAATCCACCCTACGTATTACCAAGACGAATTGGATTGACCCATGTCTGATAAAGATCAGCCTATAGAAACCCAAAAACTGGGCGAACTGCGTGACCGCATCGATGCCATCGATGCCGACATCGGTCGCCTGATCAGCGAACGGGCGACGTGCGCCCAGGAAGTGGCCGACGTGAAAAAGGCGGCCAATCCCAGCGAAGACGTGTTGTATTACCGTCCCGAGCGCGAAGCCCAGGTATTGCGCAAAGCGATGGAGCGCAATAGAGGCCCCCTGGACGACGAAGAGATGGCGCGCCTGTTTCGGGAAATCATGTCCGCCTGCCTGGCACTGGAAAAGCCGATCAAGGTGGCGTTTTTGGGTCCCGAGGGCACCTTTACCCAGGCCGCGGCCCTCAAGCACTTTGGTCACTCCGCGGTGACCCTGCCCATGTCCGCGATTGACGAGGTGTTCCGGGAAGTGGAGTCCGGTTCGGTCAATTACGGCGTGGTGCCGGTGGAAAACTCCACCGAAGGGGTGGTTAACCACACCCTGGATAACTTTATGGGTTCCAATCTCAAAATCTGCGGCGAAGTGGAGCTGCGTATCCACCAGAACCTGATGGTGTCCGACGTCACCAAGGTGGACAGCATTACCCGCATCTACTCCCACAGCCAGTCTCTGGCCCAGTGCCGCAAGTGGTTGGACTCTCACTACCCGGGCGTTGAGCGTATCGCTGTCAACAGCAACGCCGAGGCCGCCAAACGTCTGCGCGGCGAGTGGAATGCAGCCGCCATCGGCGGTGAGATGGCCGCGGACCTCTACGACTTGAAGATTATCGCCGATAAAATCGAAGATCAGCCGGACAACTCCACCCGCTTTCTGATTATCGGCACCCAGGAAGTTCCCGCCAGTGGCGACGATAAAACCTCTGTGGTGGTGGCCATGCGCAACGAGCCAGGCGCTTTGCATGACTTGCTGGAGCCGTTCCATCGCCACAACATCGACCTGACGCGGGTGGAAACCCGGCCCTCCCGGACCGGCGCCTGGAACTACGTGTTCTTTATCGATTTCACCGGTCATGTGGATGAAGCCGCCACCAAAGCGGTATTGGAGGAAGTGGGACAGCGCGCTTCGGATCTGAAAATACTGGGTTCCTATCCAAAGGCGGTTTTATGAACCCAAGGTCATCCTGTAAGTCCTGACACTAAGAATTCACATGCCTGAATCTAAAAACAGTACGCCCATTAACAAACTGGTGGTGGTGGGGATTGGCCTGATTGGCGGTAGCCTGGCGGCAGCCCTCAAAGCGAAGCGGGCCTGCCGGGAAGTGATCGGCATTGCCCGGCGCCAGCAGACCTGTGACGAGGCCATCTCCCTCGGGGTGGTGGATCGCGCCTATACTCAACTTGAGGCTGTCGCCGGCGAGCTGGGGCAGGGGGATGTGATCTTTATCGCCGTCCCCACCCTGGCGGTGGAAAGCAGTTTAAAAACCATTGCCGACCAGGTCAGCGATCGGGTCACCATCACCGACGGGGCCAGCGTCAAAGGCAGCGTCGTCACCGCCGCGCAAAATGTGTACGGCGACCTGCCCCCACAATTGGTGCTGGGGCACCCGATTGCCGGCGCGGAGCGCAGCGGTGTGTCAGCGGCCAAGGCGGATCTCTACCAGCACCACCGGGTAATACTGACCCCGGCAGACACCACCGGTGCCGACCATCTGCAGCGGGTTCAGCGCATGTGGGAAGCCGCCGGCGCCGAGGTGTTGCAGATGCCGGTGGATGAGCACGACGAGGTACTGGCGGCCACCAGCCACCTGCCCCACGTTATTGCCTATTCCCTGGTGGATACCCTGGCCCACGATTCGGAAAACGAAAATATTTTCCGCTACGCCGCCGGGGGATTTCGGGACTTTACCCGCATCGCCTCCAGCGACCCGGTGATGTGGCACGATATCATGAAGGCCAACCGGGCTTGCGTCCTGGAGGCCATCGACCTGTTTAGCGCCAATCTGTCGCGGCTGCGCGATGCGATTGAGCGGGAAGACGGCGAGCATATGCTCGGTGTCTTCACTCGCGCCAAGGCGGCGCGGGATCACTTTACCAAAATGTTGTCCAAACGAGCTTATGTAGAGCCCATGCAAGCAAATAACATTGAATACGTTTTACAGCCCGGCGCCCAGAATCCGCAACAGGGTGTGCGCGGTAGTCTCCGTGTCCCCGGGGATAAATCCATTTCGCACCGCTCGATTATGCTGGGCTCACTGGCCGAGGGTATCACCGACGTCGAGGGTTTTCTGGAAGGGGAAGACGCCCTGGCGACGCTGCAGGCTTTCCGCGACATGGGCGTAGTGATCGAAGGCCCGGAAAACGGCCGCGTGAAAATACACGGTGTGGGCCTGCACGGCCTGCAGGCGCCTCCGGGCCCCCTGTACGTGGGCAACTCCGGCACCTCCATGCGCCTGCTGTCCGGTATTCTGGCCGGACAGTCGTTTGACAGTGAACTGACGGGGGATGAATCCCTCTCCAAACGCCCCATGAACCGGGTGGCCAACCCGCTGCGGGCGATGGGCGTGACCGTTGAAACCGAAGAGAACGGCCTGCCGCCAGTGCGTATCAAAGGTGGTGCCAACATCAAAGCCATCGACTACACCATGCCCATGGCCAGTGCCCAGGTGAAATCCTGTGTGTTGTTGGCCGGCCTCTACGCCGAGGGCACCACCCAGGTCACCGAACCGGCGCCCACCCGCGACCACACCGAGCGCATGCTGACCGGTTTCGGGTACCCGGTGACCCGCGAGGGGGCCAAAGCCTCCCTGACCGGTGGTGGCAGCCTCAAGGCAGCGCGTATCGAAGTGCCGGCGGATATCTCCTCCGCCACCTTTTTTATGGTCGCTGCGGCTATCGCACCGGGCTCTGATTTAACCCTTACCCACGTCGGTATGAACCCCACCCGAATCGGGGTGGTGAATATTCTGCGATTGATGGGAGCCAACATCGAACTGTTGAACCAGCGCGAGGTGGGTGGCGAACCGGTGGCGGATATTCGCGTACAGTACGCGCCGCTCAAGGGCATCAATATCCCCGAAGACCAGGTCCCCCTGGCCATCGATGAATTTCCGGCCCTGTTTGTAGCCGCCGCCTGCGCCGAGGGCACCACCGTGCTAACCGGTGCCGAAGAGCTGCGGGTCAAAGAGAGTGACCGTATCCAGGTGATGGCCGACGGCCTGCAAATCCTGGGCGTCGATGCCCAATCCACCCCGGATGGCATTGTGATTCAAGGCGGTCAGCTGCAAACCGGCACCGTGGAAAGCCACGGCGACCACCGCATCGCCATGTCTTTTGCCGTCGCCTCCCTGCGCGCCAAGGGCGAGATCCGCATTAAAAACTGCGCCAACGTAGCCACCTCCTTCCCCAATTTTGTAGCCCTGGCCCAGCAGTGCGGCATCCAGCTACAAGTCCAAGAAGTTTAGACAAGCGATTTCGGCGAATAAGCCGGGGACTGCCTCACGACAAAACAGTGACGCAGTTCACAGTTTGGTGCGCCGCTACAGGTTAGACTGTCCGCGCTGTGGCTATGGGGTCAACTAATCCCTCTTACTCCAAGCCCCAGCGCCACAGCGAAGGATTTGCACGAAAACTAACCCGAAAACATATGGAGGTGTTCTATGACATCATTACCAACACGATCTCCCTTCTTCTTTTTATTCGCCTTAGTGCTGTTGGTCAGCTTATCCGCGGTAAATCCCCTGGTGGCTCAGGCGGCTGGACCCGCTAAAGCCCCATTTACCCATAAGGCAGCCACAAGTACCCACAAAACGGGCACAAGTACCCAAACCGTTGATATCAATCATGCCGATGCCGAGACCATAGCCGCTACACTAAAAGGCATCGGCTTGAAAAAGGCGCAGTCCATTGTGGCCTATCGCAATAAAATGGGCAGTTTCAAATCTGTGGGGCAGTTGGCTGAGGTCAAAGGTATTGGCCCCAAGATGTTGGAACTCAACAAGGGTCGCATTGTGGTCAAGTAATAGCCACGGCTTGTCATCACTGTTGGGCGTCCAGCTGTCTTCCGGGTATGGCTTCACAAGCGCCGTCATCACAGCGTAAAATACCGGCCCTAAAGTAATGCCCGCCCGGCTACCGGCCCATTTGCGGAAAGCGCCTCTCCCCGTAGAGGCGCTTTTCTATTATGCAAGGGGCGCTTTTTTGGAGGCGCTCTTTTCTAACAGGGGGCGGTTTAAAGGGCAAAAGGTGTTAAAAAAGGGCGTCGATGTTATAAAGGCGCCGCAAGAGGACCACATGACAGACAAAACACGACAAGAAGAGGCCCCGGTCATCACCATTGATGGGCCCAGCGGTTCCGGTAAAGGGACCATCAGTCAATTGCTGGCCCAGAATCTGGGTTACCACTTTCTCGACAGCGGTGCACTCTACCGCCTGACCGCCCTGGCGGCCGACCACCACAACGTCGATATGGACAACGAAGCGGCCCTGGAAGTGCTGGCCGGTCACCTGGATGTACAGTTTGATACCGCCGGCACCAAGACCAAAATCATCCTCGAGGGGGAGGATGTTACCGACGCTATCCGGGTGGAGAAAGTCAGTATGAACGCCTCCCGCGTGGCCGCCTACCCCCGGGTGCGCGAGGCCCTGTTGGCACGCCAGCGCGCCTTCCAGGAGGCCCCCGGTCTGGTGGCCGACGGCCGCGATATGGGCACAACAGTGTTCCCCGATGCCAAGGTCAAAATCTTCCTCACCGCCAGCGCCGAAGAACGCGCCGATCGGCGCTATAAGCAGTTGATTGAAAAGGGTGAATCTGTTAGTCTCCGCGCCTTGCTGGAGGATATCCAGGCGCGGGACGATCGCGATATGAACCGCTCAACGTCGCCGCTGAAGCCCGCCGACGATGCCCTGGTGCTCGATAGCACCAGTATGAGTATCCGGGAAGTTCTGGAAGCGGTCGAAAAAGCGGTCGCAGCGGCCAGGTAACTCAATCCACCCTACGCATCTAGCAAGAATGGTACTTCTATGCCCGGCCAGCAAAAGGGCAGGGGGTACCAAACATCAACCGGCCCATACAACTGGCTGTATGGTAGGCAATGATCTGGGAATCGCCTCTTAACCCTCCCCTAAAGATCGGGGACAAAGGCCTTCCATGGACATTGTGTCGTATTTTATAGGTATCGCAATGAGCGAAAGCTTTGCAGAACTCTTTGAAGAAAGTTTAAAAACAGTAGACATGGTGCCCGGCACCATCGTAACCGGTGTCGTTATCGACGTTGACCGCGACTGGGTCACCGTTCACGCCGGCCTCAAGTCTGAAGGCGTTATCCCCTCCGCCCAATTCCTCAATGAGAACGGTGAACTGACCCTGCAAGTGGGCGACGAAGTTCAAGTTGCTCTGGAAACCGTAGAAGACGGTTTCGGTGAAACCCGCCTGTCCCGTGAAAAAGCCAAGCGCGCTGAAGCCTGGAAAGTGCTGGAAGCGGCTCACGAAGCGGATGAAGTGGTTAAAGGTGTTATCAATGGCAAGGTTAAAGGTGGTTTCACCGTTGACGTTGCCAGCATCCGTGCTTTCTTGCCGGGCTCCCTGGTAGACGTTCGCCCCGTGCGCGAAACCGCTCACCTGGAAGGCAAAGAGCTGGAATTCAAAGTCATCAAGCTGGATCAGAAGCGCAACAACGTGGTGGTTTCCCGTCGTGCGGTTCTGGAGCAGGCTACCTCTGCCGAGCGTGAAGAGCTGCTGGCAACCCTGCAGGAAGGCCAGGCGGTTAAGGGTATCGTTAAGAACCTGACCGACTACGGTGCCTTCGTAGACCTGGGTGGCGTAGACGGCCTGCTGCACATCACCGATATGGCCTGGAAGCGCATCAAGCATCCGAGCGAAATCGTGAACGTTGGCGACGAGATCGACGTTAAAGTGCTGAAATTCGACCGCGAGCGCAACCGCGTATCCCTGGGTCTGAAGCAACTGGGTGAAGATCCCTGGGTTGCTGTTACCAAGCGCTACCCGGAAGGTACCAAGGTTACGGCCAAGGTTACCAACCTCACTGACTACGGCTGCTTCGCCGAGCTGGAAGAGGGCGTTGAAGGTCTGGTTCACGTCTCTGAAATGGATTGGACCAACAAGAACATCCACCCCTCCAAAGTGGTCAATGTTGGCGACGAAGTCGAGGTAATGGTACTGGATATCGACGAAGAGCGTCGTCGTATCTCCCTGGGTGTCAAGCAGTGTCAGGAAAACCCGTGGGATGCCTTCGGTCGTCAGTTCGCTAAAAGCGACAAGATCTCCGGCAAGATCAAGTCCATCACCGACTTCGGTATCTTTATCGGCCTTGAAGGCGGTATCGACGGTCTGGTTCACCTGTCCGACATCTCCTGGCAGGAAGCTGGCGAAGAAGCCGTTCGCAAGTACAAGAAAGGCGACGAGCTGGAAACCGTTATCCTGGCAATCGACCCCGAGCGCGAGCGTATCTCCCTGGGTATCAAGCAATTGGAGTCTGATCCTTTCTCCGACTACGTAAGTGTCAACGACAAAGGTACCGTGATTACCGGTACTGTGAAGGAAGTTGACGCCAAGGCTGCCACCATCACCCTGGCCGCTGACGTAGAAGCCACGCTGAAGGCTTCTGAAATCAGCCGCGACAAGGTGGAAGATGCCCGCAATGTCCTGAAGGAAGGTGAGGAAGTCGAAGCCAAGATCATCAGCGTTGATCGCAAGAACCGCGCTATCAACCTGTCCATCAAGGCCAAAGACGTGGCTGAAGAGAAGCAGGCGATGAAAGAGCACAGTGCCAAGCAAGCTGAGCAGGCGGCACCGGCTACTATCGGTGATCTGATCAAGGCCCAGATGAAGAGCCAGGACAAGCAGTAATTGCTTGACTGATCTCTAGCCAATCTGAAAAAGGCGGGTATAAACCCGCCTTTTTTGTGCCTGTTTGTTGTTGCCCTCTAGCAATCCCGCTGGATTTGAGGTTTAATCTGGCCATAAGTGGTTGATTTGCCTACAATTAAAAAATAGGGCGCCTCCAGAGGTGTCCGTATGGGCCCTGACAACACAATAGGGAAGAGCCATGACCAAGTCCGAACTGATCGAGCGGATCGCTGAAAAGCAGGATCAGCTCTCAGCCAAAGATGTAGAGTTGGCAGTAAAAATGATGCTGGAGCACATGTCACAGGTACTGGCATCGGGAGATCGTATCGAAATACGCGGCTTTGGCAGCTTCTCGCTGCACTATCGCGCACCGCGGGTGGGACGCAACCCCAAAACCGGTGACTCGGTAGAGCTGGCGGGCAAATATGTGCCGCACTTCAAGCCGGGTAAAGAGATGCGCGACCGCGTTAACGAAAGTCTGCACGCCCAGTAATCGGCAGCAGTCGCTAGAGTAGATGTATCAATCATGCGGTGGATTACCCGTCTCTTAAAGCTATCGCTTATCCTCCTGGCCCTGTTCCTGGGCATTTTGTTCACTGTTGATAATGCCCAACAAGTCAGTCTGACCCTGTTTGGCTTCCAACTGCCCAGTGCCAAGCTGGGAGCCTGGCTGCTGCTGGCCTTTGTACTGGGGATCAGCATTGGTTTTCTGTTCAGTTTATGGCCTTATTTTGCCGCCAAGCAAAAGCTGCTGCGACAACAACGGCAGATCAAACGTAGCGAGAAGGAACTGGACAAGCTGCGCGCCGGAGCGCTGAAGGAATAGTGTCGGATACCTATCTGTATATCCTGATTCTGATCGCCATTGCCTGCGGGTTTGTCATGGGGCGCCGCAGCGTGCGCCCCAAACCGGAAGAGACGTCGACCTCCCTGTCCAAAGGCTACTTTAAAGGCCTTAACTTCCTGCTTAACGAAGAGGCCGATAGCGCGGTCGATACCTTTATCCAATCCCTGGAAGTCAACCCTGAGACCCTGGAAACCCACCTGGCCCTGGGCAATCTGCTGCGCCGCAAAGGGGAGGTGGACCGGGCTATCAAGGTGCACCAAAACCTTTTGGCGCGCCCCTCACTCTCCGCGGAACACCACCACCAGGCCCAGTTGGAGTTGGCGCGGGACTTTATCAAGGCCGGCTTGCTGGACAGGGCGGAGCGGCTGCTGCAGGAGCTGGTGGAATCTTCGCCGGAACTGAAACGCACGGCGCTGGAATTGCTGATCGAGATCTACCGCGACGAAAAAGAGTGGGAAAAGGCCATCCACGCCGTTAACCTGCTGGTGGGGCGCCGTTTCAGTAAAATGCCGCCCAAATGGGGCGTGATGCAATCCCACTTTTGCTGCGAACTGGCGGAAGTGGCCCTGGGCAACAACGACTACCTCAGTGCCCGCCGTTACCTGAGACAGGCCCTCAACTACCATCGCGACTCGGTCCGTGCCAGCTTGTTGTGGGGCGGTTTGGAGGCCCGGCTCGGGCACCACAAGGAAGCCCTCAAAATCCTTATCAAGATCCCGCAACAGGACGCGGACTACCTGCCGGAGGCTGTCAGCCTGATCTGCCAGTGTTACGAAGCGCTGGATGATCAGCGCGGTCTGTTCCGGTTTTTGACGCAGGCCCTGGAAGAGCACCCCAGCAATAGCCTTATCCTTACCGTCGCCCAAAAGATCCAGCAATCCCGGGATGACGAGGCCGCCGCCAGCTTTATCGGCCAACACTTGAAGGAGCGCCCCTCCATCAAAGGCCTGAGCCGTCTGGTGGAACTGCACCTGGACCATACCCAGGGCACCGCCAAAGAGAACCTCGAGCTGCTCAAGCAGATGGTGGACAAACTCCTGGACACCAAGCCCGCCTACCGCTGCCAGCGCTGCGGCTTCAACGGCAACCAGCTGCACTGGTTGTGCCCCTCCTGTAAAACCTGGGGCAGCGTAAAAGCCATTAAAGGTGTAGAAGGTGAATAAAAGGACCCTATACCGCTGATTGAAATCTGAACAGTGAGACCTGCCGCAAGGAATTAACGGATAAATGCAGAATAATAAAAGGACTTTAGCGTGACGAAATTGTAATATTCCGGCTGTAATATTTATGTCACGCGCTTCTAAAAAAGGTCACCCCACACTATGCCCAATACGCCCGCCGGCCCCCGAATTCTGGTCGCCCTGGATTACAGCAATGCCGCCGATACCCTGGCTCTGGTCGATCGCCTCGACCCCGGCCTCTGCCGTTTAAAGATCGGTAAGGAACTGTTTACCAGCTGCGGCCCCGCGATTGTCGAGCAGGTGATGGCCAAGGGCTTTGAGGTGTTCCTCGATCTCAAATTCCACGATATCCCCAATACCTGTGCCAAGGCGGTTAAAGCTGCGGCGGAGCTGGGGGTATGGATGGTCAACGTGCACGCCTCCGGCGGCCGCCGCATGATGGAGGCGGCCCGCGAGATTATCGAAGGCTACCCACAAAAGCCGCTGTTGATCGGCGTCACCGTGTTGACCAGTATGGAGCAGTCAGACCTGCGCGATATCGGCCTGGACGTAGAGCCCCAAGAGCAGGTGGTGCGCCTGGCCAAATTGACCCAGGCCGCCGGCTTGGACGGCGTGGTCTGCTCCGCCCAGGAAGCCAGTTTGCTGCGCAACACCTTGGGGCCGGACTTTGACCTGGTGACCCCCGGCATTCGGCCGGCGGACAGCGCCGCCGATGATCAGCGGCGGATAGTCACCCCGGCAGATGCCATTGCTTTGGGTTCCACCTATCTGGTGATTGGGCGGCCGATCACGCAAAGTGCCGATCCCATTGCCACCTTGCAGAAGATTAACCAAGATATTCAATAAGCCGTTAGCCAGTGGGATTAATGGCTGTTCACTTTTTGAACATAAAATGAAAAAAGGGAAATCATGAAAGTTACAATTTTCGGTACGGGGTACGTGGGGCTGGTCACCGGCGCCTGCTTGGCCGATATGGGCCACGATGTGATCTGCATCGATGTGGATGAACAAAAAGTCGCCGACTTGAATAACGGCATAATCCCCATCCACGAGCCGGGCCTGGAAAGTATTGTCAAAAGTAACAACGAGGAGGGACGCCTCAAGTTCACCACCGACAGTGTGGAAGGCGTCAGTCACGCCAAACTGATCTTTATCGCCGTGGGCACCCCGCCCGACGAAGACGGTTCCGCCGATCTCCAGTATATCCTCGCCGTGGCCAAAACCGTGGCCGAGCAGATGGACGGTGAAAAAATCATCATTACCAAATCCACGGTACCGGTGGGCACCGCCGACAAGGTCCACGCCCTGGTGGCGGAAACCCTTGACCGCCACGGCAAAGACATCCGCTACCACGTGGTCTCCAACCCGGAATTCCTGAAAGAGGGCGACGCGGTCAACGACTTTATGAAACCGGACCGCATTGTGGTGGGTTGCGATAATCCCGAAGTGGAAAACCAGATGCGTCAGCTGTATGCCCCCTTTAACCGCAACCGCGACCGCATGATGTTTATGGACATCCGCTCCGCCGAGCTGACCAAGTACGCCGCCAACGCCATGCTGGCCACCAAAATCAGCTTTATCAACGAAATTGCCAACCTGGCCGAACATGTGGGTGCCGATGTGGAAAGCGTGCGCCGCGGCATCGGCTCCGACCCCCGTATCGGCTACCAGTTTATCTACCCCGGCTGTGGCTACGGCGGCTCCTGCTTCCCCAAAGATGTCAAAGCCCTGGCACGCACCGCCGACGAACTGGGGTATAACGCCGCCCTGATTCGCGCCGTGGAAGATGTGAATGAGCGCCAGAAACACCGCCTGTTCCAGAAAGTCAGCGCCTATTTTGACGGCGACCTGAACGGCAAAACCTTTGCCCTCTGGGGCCTGGCGTTTAAACCCAACACCGACGATATGCGCGAAGCCCCCAGCCGCTGCCTGATGGAAGCCCTGTGGGACGCCGGCGCCAAAGTCCAGGCCTTTGACCCCGAGGCGATGGAAGAATGCCAGCGCATCTACGGCGACCACGACCAATTGACCCTGGTGGGTACCAAAGAAGCGGCCCTGAAAGCTGCAGATGCCCTGATTATCTGTACCGAGTGGAAGAGCTTCCGCGCCCCCAACTTTGAACTGATTAAAGGCAAAATCGCCACGCCCGTGATCTTCGACGGTCGCAACCTCTACGATCCCCAGGCGCTGACAGAGTACGCCCTGGATTACGTGGCCATCGGAAGGAAGAGTGCGTGAAGGTCCTGGTAGCCGGTGCAAGCTCCCGGTAACTCGGCAACCGCGGCTTATAAAGTGTACAATATTGGCAATAACAGCCCGGTGGCGCTGGAAGTGTTTATTGGCTGTATGTGGATTGGCTCAAGGACTACTACCGCCAACAAATGCTATAAAGCGCTTACGGTAAAAAATCACAAATCTGTTCATTAAATAAACATTTTTCTTATGAAGTTACTTGTAACAGGTGGGGCCGGTTTTATCGGTTCTGCCGTGGTGCGCCACCTGATTGAGAATACTGACCACAGTGTGGTCAATGTGGACAAGCTGACCTATGCGGGCAATTTGGAAACCCTTGCCCCTGTGTCAGGCAATGCAAGATATGCCTTTGAACAGGTGGATATCTGCGACGCAACAGAAATCCAGCGGGTACTGGAGCAGCACCAACCCGACCGCATTATGCACCTGGCCGCTGAATCCCACGTGGACCGCTCAATCGATGGCCCGGCGGCCTTTATCAATACCAATATCACCGGCACCTACACGCTGCTGGAGTGTGCCCGCCAGTATTGGAATAACTTGGACGAAACCGGAAAAACCGACTTTCGTTTCCACCATATCTCCACCGATGAAGTCTACGGTGACCTGGAAGTCGAAAGTGACACCCTGTTTACAGAGCAAACATCCTACGATCCCAGCTCGCCGTATTCCGCGTCCAAAGCCGCGTCCGATCATCTCGTGCGCGCCTGGCAACGTACCTACGGTTTACCCACGGTGGTAACCAACTGCTCCAATAACTACGGGCCCTACCATTTCCCGGAAAAGCTGATTCCATTGATGATTTTAAACGCTCTGGAAGGCAAACCACTGCCGGTTTACGGCGACGGTTCCCAGATTCGCGACTGGCTGTATGTGGAAGACCATGCCCGTGCCCTGGTCAAAGTAGTGATGGAAGGCGAAATTGGCGAAACCTACAATATCGGTGGCCACAACGAATGTAAAAATATCGAGGTGGTGCGCACCATTTGCGGGTTGCTGGAAGAGATGGCGCCCAACAAACCGGAAGGGGTAGAGCGCTACGAAGACCTGATCACCTATGTGACCGACCGCCCGGGCCACGACCTGCGCTACGCTATCGACGCCAGCAAGATCGAGCGCGAGCTGGGTTGGACCCCGGAAGAGACCTTTGAAACCGGAATCCGCAAAACAGTCGCTTGGTACCTGGAAAACGGGGAATGGTGCCGGCGGGTGCAAGACGGCAGCTATCGACGTGAGCGTCTGGGAGCCTCCATTGATTCCAGAGAAACCAATTAAACCAATTAAAGGGAGTTTCAAATGAAAGGAATTATCTTGGCAGGTGGCAGTGGCACTCGCCTGCACCCGGTAACGATGGGCGTGTGCAAACAGCTACTGCCGGTTTACGACAAACCTATGATTTACTATCCACTAACAACCCTAATGTTAGCGGGTATTCGTGACATTTTAGTGATCTCCACGCCTCAAGATACCTGTCGCTTCGAGCAGATGCTGGGCGATGGCAGTGCCTGGGGCATCAACCTCACCTATGCAGAGCAGCCGAGCCCCGACGGTCTGGCCCAAGCCTTCATTATTGGTGAGCAGTTTATAGGTAATGACGGGTGCGCCCTGGTATTGGGTGACAACCTGTTTTATGGACACAGTTTTTCCCAGTCTCTTCAAAACGCCGCCGCACGGGCAGAAGGCGCCACTGTTTTTGCCTACCCGGTAACAGACCCCGAACGTTTTGGCGTCGTGGAATTCGACGATAGCGGGCACGCGATCAGCTTGGAAGAAAAGCCCACCCAGCCCAAAAGTCGGTACGCGGTCACCGGACTCTACTTCTATGATAATTCGGTGGTGGATATCGCCAAAGCGGTCAAACCGTCTGCGCGAGGCGAGCTGGAAATTACCGACGTCAACAACACCTATTTGGAACGCGGCCAGCTGAAAGTAGAGATGATGGGACGCGGCACCGCCTGGCTGGACACCGGCACCCACGACTCCCTCCTGGAAGCCGCCCAGTTTATTCAAACCATTGAGCACCGCCAAAGTCTAAAAGTCGCCTGCCCGGAAGAGGTCGCCTGGCGCATGGGCTGGATCGACGATGAAGCCCTGCTAACCCTGGCCAAACCCCTACTTAAAAGTGGCTACGGCACCTACCTCAATGACCTGGTAAAGTATAAATAGTTGGTGGTTTACTCTGCACAATTGTGCCCTTTGGGCAAATCCACTCAACAAAATTCGGAGCTACGTAGGGCGGATTAGGCGCTTTTTGCCGTAATCCGCCACGACCAAGTGCAGATTCACTCGCACAAATTCAAATCGAGAGATGCTCCGAATGGTACAATTGCCGAATATGCCGCCCTAATATTAAGACAATTAACCCCATGAATGTAATAGAAACATCCTTAAATGGCGTGGTTATAATCGAACCCAAAGTCTTCGGTGACGACCGCGGCTTCTTCCTGGAAACCTTCCAGGCCGAACGCTACCGCGAACAAGCAGGCATTGACCTGGAGTTCGTCCAAGACAACCACTCCCGCTCTCAACGCGGCGTATTGCGAGGTTTACACTTTCAGATCAACAAACCCCAAGGCAAACTGGTGCGAGTGGTCAGGGGTGAAGTCTACGACGTCGCCGTTGATATCAATCCGGAATCCAACACCTTTGGCCAGTACGTGGGTGTCCACCTCAGCGAAGACAACAAACGCCAATTGTGGGTACCCCCCGGTTATGCCCACGGTTTTGTGGTGCTGTCGGAAACGGCAGACTTTGAATACAAGTGCACCGATTATTACGATCCCACCGATGAGGGCAGTATTATCTGGAATGACCCACAGGTTGGCATTGAGTGGCCAGTCTCCGAACCCACTCTGTCCACCAAGGACGCTGCTGCAACCACACTCGCACAGTGGATCGCCTCACAAGGAGAAGTTCAATGAATACTCCGGCGGAGAAAAAATCGCCAATTTTGTTATTTGGCGCGAATGGTCAGGTGGGCTTTGAGTGTATCGAGCAGTTTCAGAATGCAAACCTGCCAATGATTGCCCTAGATCGACAAGCTGTTGATCTGACTGAGATTGAGCAGATTAAGGGGGCCATCGAGCGATATCGACCCGTTTTGGTGATCAATGCAGCGGCTTATACGGCCGTTGACAAAGCCGAGTTTGAGCCCGAATTGGCGGGCAAGGTCAACTACTTGGCTGTGGCGGCAATGGCCAAAGCATGCCATGCCCTGGATATCCCACTGTTTCATATTTCCACCGACTATGTGTTCGATGGGACTAAAGAGGGCGCTTATCTGGAAACTGATCCGGTCAATCCCCAGAGCGTCTATGGAAAAACCAAATTACAAGGCGAGCAGGCGTTGCAGCAGATCCTCGATAAGCACATCATTCTGCGCACCTCCTGGGTGTTTGGCCGCCATGGCAATAATTTTGTCAAAACCATGTTGCGCTTGGGTACAGAGCGGGAAGAGCTGGGAGTTGTGGTAGATCAGCGGGGTGGGCCTACCTATGCGGGGGATATTGCTGGTACATTGCTTAAGTTAGCTCTGAATTATTTGCAGGAAAGCAATTTACCGTGGGGGCTTTACCATTACGGTGGAATTCCTGCTTGTAATTGGTATGAGTTTGCACATGCTATTTTTAGCAAGGCCCGAGAGTTGGGTATCCCGCTCCTTGTGAACAAAGTGAATGCAATTTCCACGTCGGATTACCCGACGCCAGCGAAACGGCCTGCAAATTCAGTGTTGGAATGCGCGAAAATAGCAGAGTCTGGTTTCGATATAGAGCCTAGTAGTTGGGCGGAGAGGCTAAATGACCTGTTGTCCCAGCTGTTTGCGGCGCGCCGGTGACATACTTATGGATTATAAGGGACGTTGCAGGAGTTGCTACGCCAAAGAAGATAATGGTGAGCTCGATATTGGTGCAGCTTTATGAAGTCTTTAGATTTCATGATTATCGGCGCCCAAAAAGCCGGTACCACAGCGCTTTCGTCATTTTTAGCCCAGCACCCGAACATTTGCATGGCCAAGGGCAAGGAAGTGCATCTGTTTGATGCCCCAAATTACAGAAGCGGTACTGCAATAGAGGAAATCAATCGAATTTACGCCCCTCATTTTGATGCCACTCCAACTAACTTGTGGGGAGAGGCAACCCCTCTTTACCTCTATTGGACAGAAATTATTCCTGAACTCTATCGCTACAATCCTAAATTAAAACTAATAATTTTACTGCGTGATCCCGTAGAGCGGGCCATTTCTCATTTTGAGATGGAGAGAGCCAGGGGTAATGAGCATAGTCCGCTGTGGCAGGCGTTGTTACTGGAACAGCGGCGACTACGTCGCTCATCCGGTCGAGAAGAGTGGAGCTCCAGGCGATTACATAGTTATCTGGATCGAGGAAAGTACGTCCGGCAAATTGAAGCCGTTCGTCACTATTTCCCCGATGATCAGCTGCTAGTTATTGAGAACTCTGAGCTTTCAGACCATCATTCGACTGTATTGAGATCTGTGTTCGAGTTTTTGGGAGTAGCGGCGGAATATGATATCCAGCCAAGGCGGGTTTTTAAGGGGAACTACTTTCCTAAAAAGTCATGGTTGTCTCGGTTTCTTGGATTATATTTTTATCGCTATAACCTACAATTGAAGAGCATTCTTGAGGAAATGGGGATTAAGCGAGGATGGCCCTGGTTGTCGTCATAAGGATGCTTCGGTTTCGCTTAAGTTGTTTGTTTCCTTTATAATCCTGAAGCTTACTCTGAATCTAAAATTTGGGGTAGGAAAGCTTGCGTATAAATCTGTTTAAATATTGTGCAGTTATTCTGCGAAGCTTTACCTGACGTGGCATCAACCTGTTTAGATGTGCTTCGTAGCATAATTAGGTGTTCTAGGATTCATGAGTTTTACAACAAAAAAAGACATACTGTTTGTGTTGGGAATGCACCGCAGTGGCACCTCCTTATTGACACGTCTGTTAAATCTCGCTGGAGCCAATATAGGGTCTTCACTTATTGAAGCGGCAGAAGATAATCCAATGGGTTTTTGGGAGGACAAGGAAGTTGTTAACGTTCATGAGTCCTTATTCCATGCATTAAACATGACCTGGGATAGTACCGCACTATTGGAAAATCATGGAACTAGTGCTCGCCCATATCAAGCATCCTTAACAGCTTTAATAGAATGGTTAAAACAGGAATATACGGATCAATTATTACCCTGTATTAAAGATCCCAGGGCCTGTCGCTTTATGCCACTGTGGCACTCTATTTTCGAGCAGCTGGAACTTCGGGCAGTCTATCCAATAGTAATACGTTCTCCCTTCGAAGTAGCTCAATCATTAAAAGCGCGCGACAAGATGCCATATTGGAAGTCACATCTTTTGTGGGCACTACATGTCGAGGAGTCGCTCCGAGGCACGTTGGGAGAGCCTCGTGTTGTGATGTCCTATGATTCGCTATTGTCCGAACCCTGCCGCCAGTTGGATAGGATCAGCCATTTATTGCAGACGCCGCTTACTTTTAAGGGTGAGGTCGTTGCAGAGATCGAGTCATATGTCCGCCCTGATATGAAGCATAATACTGTGGATATTGGTGACTTGAATGGAGCAGCTCTTGCGCTAGAAAATTGCTATCAGCGTGTCGCTCTTTCATCAGAAAATGAAAATACACTAGTCGAAACCCAGGAAGAGCTAGCAGATGTAGTCATACCGCTACTAAGAGAAATCGAAGAAAACGAAAAACAGCTGCAGGCTGGACTGCTTGTCGCGTACGAACATACAGACCCGACACAAGTCGATTTGCAGGATTTGGCTGACCAGCGCTTATATGCGAACTTCGAGGAGTCGAGACTCTATAGCATTATGTTGAAAAATAGTCTCACTGAGGCTGCAGCCCATTATGAGTTGTTAAAACAAGATTATGAAGAGAAGGTGCAACAATTAGCTGATGCCACGAATAATAGTGAGTCTATTGAGCGGGCTCTCAATAAAAAAGAAACCCAGTTAGCGCAAGCTTTAGTTAACGGAGACTCTTTGCGTCAGGCTTTGTCGGAAAAAGAACAGCAATTAAAAGAGTCAATGCGCAATGCAGAGGCGTTGAACAGTGCATTAATGCTGAAGTGTCAGGATATGGACGAATTGGAATCCTATACGGCCTCATTGAAGAAAACACTGGATAAAAAAGAAAATATACTCGCTGAGTCGACGACTTATTCGAAATCCCTTTGTGACGTGCTCAAGGAAAAAGAGCAATATATTAATGCTTTAGCACAGCAGCGCGACGAGCTTGCAGCTCAGTTGGAGGCCGAGAAAGCAAAAGGTATTTATCAGTTGCTCTCAGAGAGGTTAAAGCCTCATCAAGCCAGTTGATATTAATGATCAAATAAACATTTATAAAATTTTCTTAGGTAAATCTATGACTAACCGGGTAGCCATTTTCACTATTGTATCAAGGAATTATCTTCATTATGCGAGAACGTTGTTAAACAGTGTTAAGGTGAACGTTGAAGGTGCCGATTTTCTGATTGGTTTATGCGATTCAGTAGATGGAGTAGATTTGCCTGAAAAGGAGTTTAAGGTTGTACCTCTTGATCAAATTAAATTACCAAATTGGGACAACTTTGTTTTTCGCTATACCATTCTTGAGTTAAATACAGCAATTAAGCCCTTTTTGATTTCCGATTTAATGGATCAGGGTTACGAGAAGGTTATTTATTTTGACCCCGATATTTTCGTGTACCGCTCACTGGATAACATGCTCTCCTTGTTGGATGAGCATCAGATCCTGTTGACCCCTCATCTCACCGATTTGTTGAATGATGGCAAGATGCCCGATGAGTTGGCTATCATGCGCAGTGGTGTGTACAACTTGGGGTATGTCGGATTGCGCACTACCGATAACACCCGTAAGTTGATTAACTGGTGGAAAGATAAACTGACTTACGAGTGCGTTGTTGACCTTGAGCGAGGGCTGTTTGTTGATCAGAAATGGATGGATCTGACTCCCAGCATGTTTGAGGGGGTTTATATCAATCGCGATCCGGGCTGGAATGTGGCCTACTGGAATCTGAATCACAGAAAATTGACCGGTGAAAACACCAATGTCGAAGTAAATGGCTTTCCACTCACGTTTTTCCATTTTTCCGGTTTTAATATGGAAGCGAAGACGCTCAGCAAGCATCAAAATCGCTTTACAAAGAAAAGTGCGGGTAAAGTCGTAGAGCAATTGTCGCAGCAATACGGGCAGGCACTGCTGGCAAATGGCATAAAACAGTATTCAAAGATATCATATCATTATGGCATGTTTGAGGATGGCGCTGTTATTCCGGATATGGCTCGCTATGTGTTCCGTGAGAATTACGACGACGGCAAGATGACAGTGTATTGTCAATCTGGTGGGCAGCAGTTAGCCGAGAAGTTAAATCAACCAATCAAAATTGAAGGTAAAGAAATACCCTGGATATCGGCTTTGGCGAAACGTCTCTACGATGCGCGTGAAGATTTGCAGTTTGCATTTCCGGACCTTACAGGGCAAGACGGCATTCGCTACGCCTATTGGTTTGTTGAGTCCGCGGGTGAGCAGGCGAATATTGACGAGTTATTCACTGGTCCGATTAAGCAAGTTCTGGAATGTCGCACTGAGCCAGTCGCTGCTCCTGAGCCTAAAGAAGCCAGCATAGCCACAGACAAAACTTCTGCTGCTAGTGACGAGGCGCAGGAAGCTCCAGTAGAAGCATCCACTACTGATTTTCAACTTGCTGTGAAGGGACCTGTTAACAACTCTTCTCGCCTTTCTCGCAAAATTTATAACCTTGCGTGGAAATATCGTCACTTAGGACGTTTTACCGTGCCGCAACATGTGCGTAGGCAAATTCATAAGCGGTTGATTGATAATGCCTATGGCGACCTGTTGATTGACCACACAGCGAACTCAGTGGAATCCGCCAATGTGCAACCCGTCGAACAAGCGCCCAGCGTGGAAGCAGAGCTGCGTCCTCTAGGTGTGAATTTAATTGGTTATGTGCATGCCGAAAGTGGTGTCGGTGAATCTGCCCGTGCCTCCATTCGCTCGTTGGTGGCTGCCGGCTTGCCTGTTGCCGTAACAGATTTCCGTGTCGGCAATATTTCTCGTATGCAAGCAAAGGTGGGGTCTGAGGTGGATACAGGATTGATTCATCCGATAAACCTGTTTCACATTAATGCCGATCAGATGCCTGTGGTCCGTGAGCATATGACGGATAGTGTGTTTGAGGGCCGGTACAATATTGGTTACTGGGCCTGGGAGCTTCCGGAGTTTCCCGATGAATGGATGGGTTCACTGGAAAAGCTTGATGAAATTTGGGTGCCGTCCTCCTTTTGTCAGGCTGCCGTTGCCGAGAAATGTAGCAAACCCGTTATTGTTATGCCGCACAGTATAGATCCCCAGCTGGTAACAGAAGTTGTTCCCGAGTTGGCTGAATTGGATGAAAGCGCCTACAAATTCCTGTTTATGTTTGATGCTTTAAGTATTCCAGCCCGCAAAAACCCATGGGCGGTGCTGGAGGCCTTTAAGCGGGTGAAGCAGTCTACTGGCAGCAATGCGCATTTGATCCTGAAGATTAGTAATCTGGAATATTCTCCCGAATTCCAGGATCTGATTATGACTTATAAAAGTCAGATTTCTGACGTTATATTGCTGGATGGATGGTTGACCCGCGAACAGGTTAGCTACTTGCATGAGGTGTCCGATTGTTTTGTCTCCCTGCATCGGTCTGAAGGCTTTGGTTTGGGAATTGCCGAAGCCATGGCCTGCGGCAATGCTGTAATTGCCACTGCATGGTCTGGTAACTTGGACTTTATGCCAGGTACTGCGAGTATGCAGGTGCCGAGCAAGTTGATCTCCTTGGATCAGGATTATGGTCCTTATAAGAAGGGGCAAATGTGGGCTGAGCCGGATGTGGCGGCGGCTACTGATGCGATGATTGAATTGGTGAACGACGCGCAGCTGAGCCAAAATCTGGGTGAGTCTGCACAAGCGCTCGTTGGTGAGATGCTTCATCCAGCAACTGTCGGCGACAGGATGTTAAGACGATTAAACAGTATTCGTCAATTCGGAGGAGCATAGTTCTCATGTACTCATGGCTTCAAAGTCGTTACCGACTTGATCTGATATGGTATCGCGCAGTTTGCAGCTTAGAAGCCGAAGCTGCGCGATCTTATCTTGGTTTTCTGTGGTGGTTTATCGATCCGCTTTTGTATCTTACGGTGTTTTATGTTGTGTTCGCTGTAGTGCTCAATAGAGGCGGGGATGACTTTGTCGCTTTTTTGCTTGCCGGATTGGTGATTTGGAAGTGGTTTGAAGCGTCCGTTAAGGGTGGGGCAAATTCACTGACAGTAAATATGGGCTTGATAAGGCAGGTCTATTTGAAAAAGATTATTTTCCCGGTATCTGCCGTAATCGCCACCAGCATTAAAAGCCTGCTGGTGTTGGCGATCTTTGTGTTATTTCTGCTGTTGTTTGGGTATGAAATCTCGAATGCCTGGCTATACTTGCCACTGTTGATGGTGGTGCAGCTTTGTCTGATTCTTGGCGTGGCGATCTTTTTATCCGCAATTACGCCTTTTTTTCCGGATCTGACCTACTTCGTGAACTACGGATTGACACTGATGTTTTTTATGTCAGGTATTTTTTTTGATGTATCTGGAGTCGATCAACAGGCTGCGCAGTTTCTGGCACTGAATCCTATGCTGCTGCTTATTGATGGTTACCGCTCTGTACTTCTGGAAGGCAATTTACCAGCGCTGATTATTTTTATATACCCGTTGGCATTGGGGGTTGTCTTGTGGTTTTGTGGTGTTATTTGCTTACGCAGATATGACAGGCTATACGCAAGAATTGCCCTGGTATAGGTGTGTCCGTTGAGTAAACCTATTATTAAATTAGAGAGTGTCGCGGTTTCTTACCGCAAAGCAGGCCTATTTCGTTCCAAAGAAGTCAATTCAGTTTTCCAAGATCTGGATTTGCAGGTGATGGCTGGGGAAACCGTAGGGGTGATAGGCCGTAATGGGGTTGGGAAAAGTACACTGCTGCGATTAATTACCGGCATTATCAAACCTGATAGTGGCACCGTAATTAGGAAGACCAAAAGGGTAGCATTACTAACATTAACACTGGGCTTTGTGCCCGATTTAAGCGGTCGTCAAAACGCTATACTGTCAAGCATGCTGTATGGGATGACCCGCTCCGAGGCTGAGAGTTTGCAAGACAAAATTCTGGAGTTCTCGGAGCTTGGCCATCACTTCGATCGTCCGATCAGCACATATTCCTCCGGAATGAAAGCCCGTTTGGGGTTTGCAATTGCACTGCAGTCAGATCCTGATGTTGTTTTGATTGATGAAGTTTTGGCTGTAGGGGATATTCGGTTTAGAGAAAAGTCATCAGCGGCTATAAAAGATTTATTGGCGCAGGGTAAGACATCAATCGTTGTTTCCCATAATTTGCAGGAGATTCGCAGTCTCTGCAGCAGAGTTGTCTGGCTTCATGAGGGCAAGCTGCGAATGTCTGGCGAGGCAGGGCATGTTGTGGATGAATACAAAAAGGTTTTTGCAGTTTAGAGATCTAATTCTATGAAAAATCCGATTTTTATGTTTGGCAGTGGCCGTTGTGGCAGTACCTTGTTACAAAGAGCAATAAACTTACATCCAGAGATTGTAATGTGGGGTGAACATCATGGTTTTCTAGCACCATTGTCAAATGCTTACTTTCAACTAACACAAACACCGGATATGAATCGTTTTGTGTATGGTGAGGAAGCGCTAAATCCAGAGATTTTGAAAGGTGAATTGAAGGAGCTGGATACTGATATTTGTTGGGTAAATGATTTCACTAAGTCTGATGTTTTTAATAATTTTAAATGTTTGGTTCTACAGCTTCTGACAAAGGATATCGATACAGCTAAAATACATTGGGGTTTTAAGGAAATTCGATATACCGAAAATCAGCGCGTTTTTTGGTTCCTCAAAGAAATGTTTCCCAATGCCAAATTTATTGTGCTGTTAAGAAATCCGGTAGATACGATTGTAAGTGGGTTGTTGGCTTGGCATCAAGGTGGGCAGCAAGAGGTGCAACAAATAATTGATAACAAAATTACAGCTTGGGTAAAAAAATATACCTACCAACTGCAGGAGGCTGAAAAGTATCCAGATGATTCGCTAATAATACGCTATGAGGATTTAATCGATAAACCTCAGACTTACATGAACCAGGTGTTTGAGTTAATAGAGACGAAGCCGGTAGCGGATGTGTCGCCTGTATTTGCAAAAAAGGTTGCTTTTACCCAAAATCGCCCCGAGCGTGATGAATTGGTTGCAAAAGTGGCGGCTGCTTTAGAGGGAGCTGGCCCCGATATGGATACGATTCGCAAAAAGTATTATTCAGAAGTATAAGTCGAGATTGATAGGCAGGTCTATGAAAGAGGAAGTTGACAATACTGCGAAACAGTCCTACCGGCTGGCGTTATTGTATGACTTTCTTGTGGTCAAAGGGGGGGCAGAAGCTGTTTCTCTCTTTATACAAAATAATGTTGACTCTTTGGAACTGTGTGTCGCGTCTGTTAATGGCGCGATTTTTGATTGTAAATATAAAGTTAGGTCCATTCTTGGTGGGCGGTGGCTTGAGAGCAATAGTTTCGTAGCCAAACGATCACTGTTGGCATTGTATGCCTTTTACTTGAAAGCTCGGTTTGTTAAGAGTTATGAACTCGTGATTTTCAGTGGCTCGTACGCTCCTTTTGCCGCAAGATTTCGGAAAGGGCGGTGCAATATCATGTATTGCCATACACCGCCGCGAATGTTTTATGACTTGGCAGAGCGCTATCGGGCTTCCGTTCCCAGATTGTTGCGGCCACTGTTTGACTTTATAGCTCAATGTTACAGAAAAGCATTTTTAAGAGCTGTGAATCAAATGGATTTGATAATTGCCAACTCCAGGAATGTTCAGCTTAGAATTGATAAGTATTGGGGGCGTGACTCAGTTGTTATTTACCCTCCGGTAAATACTAGCGCCTTTAGTTGGAAAAAACAGGGTGATTATTATCTTTCAACAGCTCGCGTAGAGGATTATAAAAGGGTAGAGCTGATAGTTAGTAGTTTTATCGTCATGCCTGAAAAAAAACTAGTGGTAGCATCTGGCGGAACTGCTTTAAATCGGTGCCGAGAACTGGCAAAGGGAGCTGATAATATCATTTTTACTGATTGGCTTGCACCGGATCAATTGGTCGATTTGGTCGGAGAATGCATTGCCAGCATTTATCTTCCCCAGGACGAAGATTTTGGTATGTCTCCCGTTGAGTCAATGGCTGCCGGTAAGCCTGTTATCGGCGTTGCAGAAGGTGGATTAATGGAAACCATCGTTGATGGTGAAACGGGCTTGTTGATTCGGGCAAATCCCGATGTAAACGACGTGTGTGAAGCGGTATCTCAACTCACTGCCGAACGGGCGTTAACAATGAGACAGGCTTGCGAAAAGCGGGCAATGCTGTTTGATGAAAGGAATTTTTTAAATTCTCTGACAGACATTGTTGAGTCTCAACTGTCTACTAAAAGGGAATATGAAGCTGCATGATCCGGGTTCTTCAAGTTTATCGAACCTATTTCCCTGACACCCAAGGCGGTTTGGAGGAAGTTATTCGGCAGATTTGTCGACAGGATTCAGATGATATTCAAATTAGAGTGGTGACATTATCGCCGGCTGTTAAAAAAGTAGAGCTTATTCACTACGAAGGTGTCGAGGTTTACCGTTTACCTTTGGCTTTTGAAATAGCCTCCTGCAGCATTGCTCTTAAAGGTATAGGGTTGTTCCGACGGCTTGTTGCTGAGACTGATATCGTACATTACCATTACCCCTGGCCGTTCGGAGACGTTCTTTACAGTTTGTTTTCGAGTCACAAGCCTTCTGTGTTGACCTACCATTCGGATATTATCCGTCAGAAGTGGTTAAAACGATTTTATAAACCGCTAAAGCATTATTTTCTGTCGGGCATGGACGCTGTCGTCGCTACTTCGCCTAACTATTTGGAATCAAGTGATACCTTAAAACAACATGCATCAAAGGTGAGAGTTATTCCTATTGGTTTAGGCGAGGAGCAGGTGGAGTTTAATGATGAATGCTTGCAACACTATTCGCTGGAACCAGAAAAGTTTTTTTTGTTTGTGGGTGTTCTTCGCTACTACAAGGGCTTGGATATTTTGCTTCGAGCGGCTGTCAATGCAGAATATAAGATTGTAATAGTTGGGGCGGGACCTGAGGAAAATAATCTCAAAAGATTGGCAAAAGAATTGGGATTGAAAAATGTTGTATTTACAGGCTATCAACCAGACAACATTAAAAACGCTCTGCTAAAACATTGCAGAGGCGTAGTTTTACCGTCTTATTATCGCTCCGAGGCGTTTGGTGTTTTCTTGCTGGAAGGTGCTAAGAATTGCAAGCCACTAGTTTCTGCGGAAATTGGTACAGGAATGAGTTACATCAACATACACCAAGAAACGGGCTTTTGTGTAGAACCGAATGATGCAAAGAGTCTAAGGTCGGCGATGGACCAACTATATAACAATTCTGATAAGGCAAAAGTAATGGGATTCAACGCTCGTAAACGCTTTGAAGAATTGTTTTCAGCAGGCCAAATGACTAACGCCTATGGTCAGCTATATCGTGAAATTTATTCGTCACGTTTTCCTGGTCGTGAAGTGGAATTGTTGGATTTGAGTTGAAACTGGAATTTTAATCAAGGGAAAGATAAATGAATTAGTGTGAGCGCTACGAATTTATTGGGGTACTACGCGGCTTTGCTGCTTTGCTTGTGGTTTACGCGCACATCATTGCTGGATATAGCAAGAACAACTCATTAGATTTGAAGCTTGTCTCTGCTATTAAGGACTATGTGATCACTCCGTTTGCAATAAATCAAAACTTTGGCAGGTGTTTGGCCCGGTAAGCAGATAGGATTGCTTGGGGTTGAATGGACTTTGATTGTAGAAATGAAATTCTATATTTGTATGCTGTTGTTTGGAGGCCTTTTTATAAAAAGGCCTGTTTTGGGAGTGCTTTCTATTCTATTGCTGTCATGTTTGTTTATTACATTTGCGAGGGGGTATGGAAAAGCATTTTTTCTCTTCTCTTCTGCTATGGCATATTTGCCTTTTCTTGTATGTGGGCAATTATTGTTCCTTGTAAATTCGAACAAAATTTCCATCACTTGCTTTTTTGCTTTGACAACTTTGGCTGTGGGGATCGCAGTATGGGGGGTATATGTCTTTCGACCACAGTTTGTAGACACTAATAACTCCTATATGGTTAGTTTCGCCTACTGTTATGCGATATTTGTTGTTTGCATGCTGAAAAAGTCTGAGATCAGCTCTCACAGAGTGCTGAGATTTTTGAAAATATCAGTTACTCCCTCTACCTATACCATGGTGTGGTTTGCTTAGTACTCATGGATATCGCTTATAAAACCATTGGATTAAATGTCTATCTGGCTTTTGCGGTTAGTATCGCGGCCGGTTTCTGGGTCTCATGGTTGAGTTATCGATATGTTGAATCGTGGGGGCAAAATGCGGCAAGGAGAATCCTCAAAAACAATCGAAAACAGGTGAGTTTTTCATTATCTGGAGGTTGAAACCAAGTTAAAAAAACCAATTGGATTTATGGAGATAATCTGGTAGTAGTAAAGTGCTTGCCGGCAAGCTGGCACTATGTATGTATTGATTTGCTTGTTACTTAAGTCTTAAACGTGTAGGTGGGAAAATTGGGCCGCCTTGTATACCAGGAGTGAGGGCTAGATTTGAAAGATTTAGGTTGTGAAATATTGCGCTTGGATCTAATTCGGTTTCGAACTCTATGGCATATTTTTCCGTCGTAGCGCCGTGAAAGCGTACAGGTCCCGCAGCTACCCCATTAATAACGGTATTGGATGTTACTCCGTATGATAGAGAGCCATCAGCCGCAAAAAAAATATCACTCCACTGATTCGCTTGACGAGCGCTATTATTATGAATGCCCCAGGATGCACCTACGCTATGCGTCATTCCAACAATGTAAACACCTGTTTTTCCATTGTTCGTTGATGTGATATTACTATAGGAATTTCCAAATACATTTCTGATAATCAATCCGTGACCTGGGTTATTCCTAAGAATTATATTCGCATAGATCCCTTCACTGTGATCACTTCTAAGGCCTGCTTCCCCATTCTCTGATGCCGTTAGGTTAGTGACCCTAACATTTCTCATTGCCCAGGTTATGTTCGCGCCAAACCATCGATTTCCATGCACATAAATATCAGTAATATCGACAAAACGAGTAAGGCGCCCTCTGCCAGTGACTAATATTCCGGTACCATTAAACCCGGAAATATTAATGTTGCGCAGTTTGAGGTTGGAAACCCTGGTAAGGGATACCCCATGATTCAATAGTGGATTAGTTTCATCGATGCCGGTGCCGACTATAATGCCACCAGTAATTTCAATGTGATGATTACCATGCTCGGTACTCCTATTGGTTATAGCGGGACCTGCCAGATTAGGCACAGTGTGAATCTGTGCTGCACTAAGATCGAGCCGAGTATAGCTATCCAGGACAATTGATTGGGAAATCTTAAAGATCCCTTCTAGATAAATGGTTTGGATACGGCGACGTTGTGGTTCAAGCATATCTAGTGCTTCGTTTATAGCCTTTGAGTCTTTATCGTCAGACGAAGCATTAGTAAGTTTATCAATCGAGTTGCCGGAAGCAACAACGCGGACTTCAGTTGAGCTTATGGGGCTTATACCAAGTAGCAAAGAGCAGATTAGACAACGGAGGATGGCTCTTTGTTTGATCAGAGACATTGTTAGCCCAAGATAGTAGAAGTGAACTAAGCATAGCACCTGGAAAGAAAGTGGCAAAACTTAAACTGGAAACGATTGTAAATGTTTTCTTGTACCTCAAGTTTCGTAAATAGACGGGCTGCTTGGGTCTAATGTAAGCGCCAATATCTCAACGCTCTACCGCCATTGAATCCCATTGCTTGATAATAGAGGCCTCAATCAACGGAGGCAATCATGGATCAACTAATGGTCTAATAGCCGTAATTAACTTCAGCAGTTATATAGTATGGTTATGAAACGTCATCTCTCTATAGCCTCATTTCTAACGAACTCTGCTGATGAATTAAACAATCAGGGAAAATCGACATATTCTAATGGAGGGAGCTAGCAACATGCCTTAAGTTCCTCTACTTTTATATTGCCAACTCCGTAACCGACGCTAACGAATAAGTCGCTTTTCTCCAGCTTGTCTAGCCGACGTTTTTAATGATTGTATGGCAGTGCGTAATACTTGCATCTCTGTCTCATAGGTGACGCAAGAGATGCTGAGTGAATGGTGCTTTTTTTCTCTTTTGCTGGACAATTCTATTTAGTACTTAATGTTGGTGAGGTATGAATTTGGCAATTTTATAGGGGCTGCTTATACCGCATCAAATTGGTTTGTGTTGATAACCTTTAAGACTGGCTTCTGCTGCTTTTTCGTAAAAGTCAGGTCATTGATTGGGTTGAGAGGTTTAAAGGCAGCAGGGGAATTCAAAACTGTTTCGTGCAATTCCTTATATTGGAAGTTACGGCAATATTTATCCAATTGCTCTACCAAATATTGCATGTCTTGCCAATTTTTGCTTTCTTCTTCCGCTCGCATGATCCGAGGGTGGTCAGTTCCAAGGCAATTCTGCTCAACCAACAACTCTTCGAATAATTTTTCACCTGGGCGCAAGCCCGTAAATTGAATCTCAATATCGCCTTTAGGATTGTGCTTGTTCTTGAGCGTAAGCCCTGATAGAGCGACCATCTCCTTGGCCATATCTGCAATTTTCACCGGTTCACCCATCTCTAGCACAAACACATCCCCGCCTGTGGCCATAGCACCGGCTTGAATCACTAACTGTGCCGCCTCACTGGTAGTCATAAAATAACGGGTAATTTCAGGGTGCGTGACAGTAATCGGCCCACCTTGTTTAATCTGTTCCCGGAATTTGGGGACCACGGACCCGGAGGATCCCAACACATTGCCAAACCGAACCATACAAAAGGTGGTCGTCTCCTGGGTTGTGGATAACGATTGCAACATCAACTCCGCCAACCGCTTGGACGCCCCCATAATATTCGTTGGCCGCACCGCCTTGTCGGTGGAGATCAACACAAACGTCTTCACCCCCGCTGCTATCGCCGCTTCGGCACAACTTTTTGTACCAAACAGGTTGTTGCGAACCCCTTCGATCAAATTTTGCTCAACCAGCGGCACGTGCTTATAAGCGGCCGCATGGTAAACCGTCTCTACACCAAAACTGCGCATCGCCATTTCCAGTCGGTTTTGGTGCTGGACCGACCCGAGTAAGGGTACCAGTTCTGTATTCGACTGGTTTTGGTCAACCCAATGCTTGAGTTCCTCTTCAATCTGGTAGAGGTTGTATTCGTTCAGCTCAAACAACACCAAGGTTTTGGGAGCATGTTGTAAAATCTGTCGACAAAGCTCAGCGCCGATAGAGCCGCCCGCGCCGGTCACCATCACAACCTTATCTTTGATATTGGTCTCCATCAGTTTGGGATCACCCTTCACAGGGTCGCGACCCAAGAGATCCTCAATCTGGATATCGCGCAGTTCTTCAACCCGTGCTCTTTCATGAATCAGGTCATCAAAAGCCGGCACGGTTTTGACTTTGACCGCAAAGCCTTCCAGGTGGCGAATAATGCGCAAACGCTCGGCGCGGGGTGCATTACCGATGGCGAGCATCACCCGCTCCACATCGTGGTCTCGGATCAATTGTCCAATTCGCTCCGGGGACAGCACCGGTAAACCGCGCACGGAGTGGCCGTGCAGTTTGTGGTTATCATCGACAAAGGCGATGGGATGATAATCGTCCCGTTGCTGCAATGCGGCGGCCAATTGATTGCCGCTACTCCCGGCACCGTAAATGATTATTTTGGCCCCCTTCCCAGCAAACAACAGTTGCACCAGGTTGCGCACCAGCATCCGAGGCACCGCCACAAACACCAGCGCCATAAACACATAAATAATTGGAACTGAGCGGGGAATGGAAGCATCCAGGAAAAAACTGGCGGCGGCCAGGGTTAAACCAGACACCATAATGCCGGTCAAAACGGTCAAGACGGCCTGGTGCGTCATATAGCGCAGAATAGCGCGGTAGAGTCCCAAGTGTGCGAAGGTAAAAATCGATACCGCGAGAATAATTGCCAGGCAAACCCAGTCGGCGGCAACAGTCTGAAAATGCCAGTCACCCAATCGCAAGGCCCAGGCAAGGTATAACGCGATCGTGATAGCGATGCAGTCGTAGACGCTTGAGATAAGTCTTTTAACCGGGCGGGGAGCGTCGAGAAAAGATGTTAGCATTGATACTGCCTGTACTTAATTATTGCTTCCATGGCTTGCGGTTATCGCAAGCGCCAATTTAACTGATAGGGTTGTACTGCGCAACTTTTGTCGCCGGTTTGTCATGGATTAACGAGTACTTGTTGTTGATTTTTTGTACTGCTAAAACCTGCTTTCAGCGTGTGGCACATCGCGATCAACGGCAGACAGGCAATCGCGGTGATCAGCACGCCATGCTCAATATAACGGGTGCTGAGCCAGGCCAGTGGAGCAAGCCAGAAAAGATTGATCGCAACGAGGCCAGTGCTTACTTTGGCATGGCTGTTAAGCTTGCGGGACAAAATCTGATAGCTGTGGCTGCGGTGGGGTTGATGCCAATCCTGCCCACTGAAAAAACGCACCAGCAATGTCCAGGTGGCGTCAACGATAAACACCGCCAATAAAACCACCCAAGTCCATAGATTCAGTTCAGTCTCCAAGGTGGTAATCAGCGCAATAATACCCAGCGTGAACCCCAAAAAAGCGCTACCGACATCCCCCATAAAAATTTTGGCGGGCGCCCAATTCCAGATCAAAAAACCGGCAACGGGAGTTGCAAACCAGAGTAAGTTCTCGGCCCAGATCTGATTGCCGTGACTAAAGAGAATGACAGCGGCGCTGATCAATACCGATATCGCTTGAGCGCCGGCAATACCGTCAATGCCGTCCATAAAGTTGTACAGGTTCAGTAACCAACACAGCGCCAGCACCAACATTGGCCACAGCAGGTGTGGTGCTGTGATCGTATAATTGCCCAAAGAAATAACCGGTAACTGCGGTAGCAGGGCCAAAGCCAGCGCACTGGCGACCAGGTGGACGGCTAGGCGATGGCGGTTTTTCACCGGCTGGTGATCATCCACAAAGCTGATGGCCGCGACCATCGCGCCGGGCAGGGTCAGGGCCGCGATCTGTGCCCAGCTTAAAGTGCCGACAAAACCGGCAACAGTTAACAAGCCGAGCAGGGTAACCACGATTGCCAGGCCGCCACCTCGGGGGGTGGGTAAACTGTGGGAGCTGCGCACCCCGGGCAGGTCCATCACTTCATATTTCAGGGCGTAGGCGCGCACCAGGCCCGTTAAAGTGGCCGCGATAAGCAGTCCAAGAGCACAAAACAGCCAAGTCATCAGATGTCGCTGGTTGCCAGTTGTGAAAGAGGTTTAGGGCGCCAATCGAGTGTGTCGCAAGTGTGCTGGATATCGATCTCCAAATCACCCAGCAGGCGCTGAATTTGTGCGCTTTTTCCCAAAATTTTTGCCAACACCTTGACGGGACCGGTCGGGCAGGGCAGTAACCGTGCCTTGCGAGGACTTCGGCTGGCCAGCAGTTTGATAATTTCCGGTGTCGACAGACTTTGGCCGTCCGCCGCCAAAAAGGTTTGCCCGGCGGCGTTGGGATGCACAGCGCAGGTTGCAATCAGATCACACAGGTTCGGCAGGGCGATTAAATCCCGCTTGTTGGTTATGCTGCCTAATGGCAGCGGCAAACCGCGATTGATGGCGCCTGACAGGCGGGCCAGGTTGCCTTTTGCACCCTCACCGTGAATCAGTGGTGGTCGAATAATCGTCAATTCCAGTCCAAGGTCTTGGCACAGCGTGGTGGCCTGTTGTTCGGCTTCATACTTGGTAATGCCATAGGCGTCTTGGGGCTGAGGCGCGCACTGGGCGGTAAAGGGCTGGCCATCGGTGCGCTCGCCATTGACTTTGATACTGCTGATATAGATAAACCGTTTAACACCCGCGCGTGAACTGGCTTTGACCAACGCCTCGGTGGTCATCACATTGGCCAACCGGTAATCAGCAAGGGTTTTGGGGGAGTTATCGGTGCCGTTATGGGTGCGGGCCGCCAAGTGTACGACGACCTCGCAAGCCGTCAGCTGCTCGTTTAAAAGCGCAGTATCGCTAAAATCTCGGACGACACGATTGGTCAGTGAAATGTCACTGGGTGTAAAAGGACGACGGGTGAGGGCGACGATCCGATGGCCCTGGTGAGCCAAGTGGCGGCAGAGGGCGCTACCCACATATCCATTTGCTCCCGTGACTGCGATGTCCATGCTCAGTGTGTCCCCCCAATTTGCTCGCGTATTGTACAGTTGTTGCAGAAAGAGGGGAACTGAAAACTTTTAAAAACAAGGGCTTGCCTGTGACCGATGATGCTGGTAAAGTTCGCGGCCTCTGATGGAGAGTGCTCCGGTGCAGAGACGTATAGGCCGCTAGTGGTAAAGAGTGGTGTATACTAACAAGATTCTAGGACCATAGCTCAGTTGGTTAGAGCGCTACCTTGACATGGTAGAGGTCGGCGGTTCGAATCCGCCTGGTCCTACCAGATATAAAAAAAGGCTCACCTCCGGTGGGCCTTTTTTCTATGCTGCATGACTGTTGCGCAACTGAAACAGGTCATAACTGGCCTGCATAGCCAGCCAATGTTCAGCGCTGCCCGCGCCGATCTTTTCCAAGGCCAGCGCCATACTCGGTGTGATGGCGGCGGAACCGTTAATGACCCTATTCAGTGTACTGCGGTGGCAATGCAGCTTATCTGCAACTTCGGCTATGCTGCTGATTTTGTAGCCCTCTTCGTCTTCAATCAGCTGAGTCTTTATCAACAGGCCCGGGTGTGCGGGGTTGTACATAGGCATAGTAGACACCTCAGTGGTAGTCGGCATAGTCCAGCAAGTAAACATTGCCGTCTCTAAATTCAAAAAATAAACGCCAATTGCCAGATACTTTGATGGCGTATTGACCTTCTTTATCGCCTGTTAACAGATGAAGGCCCCAGTTATGAGCTTTAATGTCATCAAGGCTGTTGACGACGTCGAGCACGGTTAAGCGGATTTGCAGGCGCTTGGCATGATCAGCCCGAATCCCTTTCGTGGTACCAGTTTCGTAAAACTTCTTGAGTCCCTTGTGTTTAAAGCTTTTGATCATGGCACTTCCCCTGTGATTTCATGATTGTAGCTCGTTGCGCAACGCGCTTCAAATGGCTAGTTATACCATCAAACTATAAACCCTAGGGCACCTACTTTTCGCGGGCTATAGATTGGGTCTCTATTCTTTATCACATCATCTGATAAAATCCCGCATCAATACTAAAAGGAAAACCATAACAGGCATCGGGAGCCCAATTTGTGGCGGATTTTATTTCTCAAGATTTACACTTCTATATCGTCCTGCTGCTGTTGCCCGGCACCCTGGCTATGCTGGCCTTTACCAGCCGTTCCCCCGATAGCATCCTGCTCGCCGCGTTGGGCCTGTTGCTGGTCACCGGCATTCTTACGCCCGCCGAGGCCCTGATCGGCTTCAGTAATCAGGGGCTGGTCACTATCGCCGTGCTCTATGCCGTGGTCGGTGGCCTCAGTGAAACCGGGGCCGTTGCCTGGGTCAGCCGCTGGGTGTTGGGCAGCCCTGGCAACTCGCGCCTGGCGCAATTCCAGCTTCTATTGCCGGCCACGGTGCTGAGTGCCTTCGTCAATAACAGCCCCGTGGTGGCCATGTTCACCTCGGCAGTGCAGAACTGGTGCAAACGCAGCGCTTTTCAGCCCTCCCAATTGTTATTGCCCCTCAGCTATATCTCCATTCTGGGGGGCACCTGCACTTTGATCGGCACCAGCACCAACTTGGTGGTGGACGGTATGATGCGCCAAGAGGGCCTGGCGGGCTTCGAGCTGTTCGATCTTGCGTGGGTGGGTGTGCCGCTGGTGCTGGTGGGCGGTATTTATTTGGTGCTGGTGGGCCCCTGGCTGTTGCCCAAACGGGAAGGGGCGGTGGAAAGTTTCGACAATGTGCGCGAATACCTGGTGGAGATGCTGGTCAAACCCGACTGTGAATTGGTTGGCCAGACAGTGCAGGACGCGGGCTTGCGTAATCTGCCGGGCCTGTTTCTGGTGGAGATCGATCGGCAGGGTGAGCTGCTGACCGCCATCTCGCCTACCATGCAGATCTATGGCGGGGACCGTTTGGTATTCGCCGGCGCAGTGGAGTCGGTGGTGGAGTTGCGCCGCATCCGGGGGTTGGAGGTGGCCACCAACCAGGCGTTTAAGCTTAAGGGCAATATCCGTCAGCGGCGCTTGTTTGAGGCGGTGATCTCCAGCGAAAGTCCGGCGGTGGGTTTCAGCATCCGCGAGGCCCGTTTTCGGCACCGCTACAATGCGGCGGTATTGTCGGTGGCCCGCAACGGTCGCCGTATGCACGGCAAACTGGGGGATATTGTGCTCAAGGCGGGTGACACCCTGCTGTTAGAGGCGCAAAAAGGCTTTATGTTCAAGTACGGCAACAGTCGGGAGTTTCTGCTGGTGTCGCGTCTGGAGAATGCCAACGGCGTGCAGCATGAGAAGGCACCGGTGGCTTTGGGTTTGCTGATAGGCATGTTGGGCCTGGTGCTGGCAGACATTTTGGATCTGCTGCAAGCGGCGCTGTTAACGGCGGGGCTGATGCGCCTGACGGGCTGTATGAACCTGGACGCCGCGCGCAAGAACATCGATTACCGGGTGTTGTTGACCATTGCCTGTGCCTTTGGCCTGGGAGCGGCGATTCAAAAAGTGGGGCTGGCGGACTTGATTGCCCAGCAGGCACTGGCCCTGTCGGGGGGCGATGCCTTCTTTTTATTGATCGCCATCTACCTGACGACCGTCCTGTTGACGGAAACCATTACCAACAATGCCGCTGCGATTGTGATGTTTCCCATCGCTCTGAGCGCGGCGGAGAGCCTGGGGGTCAGTGTCACTCCCTTTGCGGTGGCGGTGATGGTGGCGGCTTCGGCCAGTTTTGTGACGCCCATCGGATACCAAACCAACCTGATGGTACAGGGCCCCGGGGGGTATCACTTTGGGGATTACGTGCGTCTGGGCTTGCCTTTGAGTATATTGGTGGCGATCACGGCCCTGTGGGTGATTCCAAATGTATGGGCTTTTTAACACCATTAGCCTGAGCGTGTTTTCTCTGATCCAAAGCGTGGGTGATGGATCGCTTATAATAATGGTTAGCCCTGTTCAATATTTAACCGTCAGGAGCCATGAATGCAGGGATTAACGAAGAATTCTGATCAATATGAGCTGTTGGTTGCGCCCGCACGGGCGTTGCTAAAGCAGCGGCTCCCAATGCTAAAGGCCATATATGTCTTTGGTTCAGTTGCTGCTGGTGCCTCAAGGCCAGACAGCGACCTGGATTTGGCGGTACTGACCGATCACCCCCTGGCCAATCGGCTAATTCGGTTGCGCCAGCTGGGTATCCCTCAGAGTAGCCGGGATAGTTTTGTCCTATTGGAAAAAACTGGCCTGCTGGATAACCAGATTGCAGAAAACATGCAAAAGATGGTTGGTTTCCACAATGTGGCGGTTCACGATTATCAGGCTTTGAACCTGGATATTGTTGTGGCTGTTGTCACCACCAAGCTGGATGACTTTAGGGCATTTTCCGCGGCAATATTAAAACTGGAAAAGGCGCACTAAAACAGACGTTTATTTTCCATTAAGGGCGATTGAATATGGATATTCTTCATCACGGCGCCGTTAACGGCGTCACCGGCTCCTGCCACGAATTGAGATTACCAGCCCAGGCTGGCCAAACCGCCAAAGGCATCCTGATTGACTGCGGCCTATTTCAAGGGGCGGAGACCTCCGGGCAGGGCGGTTCTAACTCCTCCAGTAATGGTCTCGAAATCGACTTTCCCATCACCCATATCCAGGCGTTGGTGGTCACCCATGTGCATATCGACCATGTAGGGCGTATTCCTTCCTTATTAGGGGCGGGTTTTACAGGTCCTATCTATTGCACAGAACCCTCGGCCATTCTGCTGCCGGTGGTACTGGAAGATGCGGTTAAAATTGGCTTTACCCGTAATCGGCGTTTAATTGATCGGGTGATCAACCAACTCAAGCGGCAGATCGTGGCTGTGCCTTACCATCGCTGGCAGTCGGTGGAGGGGCTGGCGTCCCTGGCGGTGCGCTTCAGTCCCGCCGGTCATATCCTGGGTTCGGCTTATGTCACCTGCCGCTATCGAAAAACGGGGACGCGAAAAACGGGGACGGAGGAGAAAATAGTCTTTTCCGGCGACCTGGGCGCTCCCTGGGCGCCTTTGTTGCCGTCGCCCAAATCCCCTTGGGGTTGTGATCGCCTGGTGATCGAAAGCACCTATGGGGATTCCGTGCACGAAGGCCGTCGAGAGCGGCGCGAGAAGCTGCGCCACATCCTGGAACACGCTATGGCCGATGGCGGCACGGTGCTGGTGCCGGCCTTCAGTATCGGCCGTACCCAGGAGCTGCTCTATGAGCTCGAAGCCATCATCCACAGCTACCGCAACCGGCCGGTACATGGCCGCTTCAGCTGGGACGATATCGAGATCCTGGTGGACAGTCCCCTGGCAGCCACATTTACCGACTTCTACCGTCAGCTCAAACCCTATTGGGACAAAGAGGCCCGCAGGCGCCTGAACGGTGGTCGCCACCCTCTCAGTTTTGACAACCTCACCACCATCGACAGCCACCAGGATCACTTGTCTGCGGTCAAATACCTGCAGCGCCACAGCCGTCCGTCCATAGTGCTGGCGGCCAGCGGTATGTGCACGGGCGGGCGTATCGTGAACTACCTGAAAGCCCTGATTGGCGATGCCCGCACCGATGTGCTGTTTGTGGGCTACCAGGCCGCCGGCACGCCGGGGCGGGATATCCAGCGTTGGGGCCCCAAGGGTGGGTATGTGGTGTTGGACGGCCAGCGGTTTGATATCGGGGCGGGGATTCATACGTTGCGGGGTTATTCCGCCCATGCGGATGCTGATAATCTGGTGAATTTTGTTACCCGTATGCGACACAAGCCGAGAGAAATTAGGATTGTGCATGGGGATGCGGGGGCGAAACTGGCCTTAAAGCAGCGTCTTGGCAGAGAAATCTGTGAAGCAGAGGTGTTGATCCCTTAAAGGTGGCTATTAAAAGGATCTTAATATGCCAGTTATCTCCTATTTCTTTGGTATTTATGTACGAATGTGAACCCATGGACCGTATTTCCGGAGCGGACAATGATTAAATTGCGACAAGCTGAATATCTGGATGGTTATCGATTGAGGCTTTTCTTCTCCGATCACCAATACGGGGATTGGGACTTTAGTGAGTTGGCCCATCGAGATGCGCCAATGGTTCAGCCTCTAAGAGATATCACTTATTTCAAAAGTTATTTTCTGGAATTAGGCGCATTGTGTTGGAATAACGGCCTGGAATTATCGGCAGGCTCGCTCCATCAAAAGCTAGACGCTGCAGGGCTGCTCCATAAAGAGGGCGAAGCTGCCTGAAATCGGACAGTTTCCCTCACAATCCCTCGCAATACCCGCTCCAACCCCCTATAATCCCCGCCTTTCTCGACTATACTCACACTAATTTCAAGTAGCCTCTCGTAAGGGTACTTTTGGCTATTTTTCTCTGTTCGTCTCAAACCGCTATTGCTCGCTAGAGCCCGCGCCATCTGGGCTTCTCGCCAAATCTCCATTCATTTCTGTTCGCTTCCATGTTGCACTAACCGCGAATTTTGTGTACATATTTGTGTACCAAAAATTGGTTGGTTGCTTGGTACACACTTTTGTACACAAAGGTTTGATCAAGTGGCCCCTAAGCGAGGTTGAATGCTCAACGATACACAATTGCGGCGCATCAATGGTAACCCCTGGGAGGGGCCACCGGAGCTCACGGATAAGGAGGGCTTGTCGGTGCGGGTCAGTCCGAAGGGGAAGATAACATTTCAGTTTCGGTACCGCTACCAGGGTAAGCCGCGACGGTTGTCGTTAGGTCGTTATCCTGGCCTCACGCTCAAGCAGGCTCGGCGGGATCTGCAGGCTGCTCGGGACCTGCTGGAGTCGGGGGTGGATCCGGGGCGTGTGGCGCGTAAGTCTCCAGAGCCAGAGCCGCAGTCTGAGGTCTCCACCGTGAATCGTTTGCTCGATGAGTGGTTGGCGGTGGTGGGTGTTGGGTTAGTCAAGCATGACTACTGGAAGCGCCAATTTGAGCGCCATGTGCGTCCCTATGTTGGTAAGCAAGTCTTTGATGACTTGGATTTTGACGACTGGGAGCCACTGTTTCTGCGGATGGTGGCCAATGGTAGCGCTTACCAGGCGGGCAATGTGTTGAAGCGGCTGCAGCAGGTGGCGGCTTGGGGGCGCCGTACGCGGCGGGTAAAGGCGGCGGTGCTCGCTGATATCCAGGTGGCCGATGTCGGGGCGGTGACGGCACAGGAGGGCGAGCGAACCTTGTCTGCCGATGAGATTGGCCTGGTGTGGGGACGGATTGATAGTTCGCGCTTGGCGCCTGCCAATAAGATCTTTTTCAAGCTGGCGGTGGTGTTCATGCCGCGAACCGGTGAGCTCAGGACGTCGCAGTGGTCGCATTGGGATATCCCTGGTCGGGTCTGGGAGGTGCCGAAAGAGCATATGAAAGGGCGCAAGCGCTCGGTGCGGCGTCCTATTCCGGAATTTGTGGTGCCCTGGCTGGAGCAGCTGAATGCGTTGAATCCAGGTTATGAGCATCTGTTCCCGCCAGCCAGGGTGGGGGGCGCGGATCGGCCGATGGCCTCCAGCGTGCCGCTTCCCTGGCCGTCAACGCTGGCAGGTGATATTCCGGCCTGGGGGATGCATGACTTGCGCCGTACCGGTAATACACGCATGGCTGAGCTCGGGGTTGCACCGCATGTAACTGAAAAGCTCCTGGGCCACCGCATGCAGGGTGTTATGGCAATCTATAATAGGCATGACTACCTTGAGGAGCAGTTGGCGGCGATGACGCTGTACCATGACCACCTCAGGTCCTGGGCTAAAAAGTCACAGGAGTCATGAAGAGCGATATCTGCTGGGAAAAATAATCATAGAGGTTGGACGGGCCAGTGCGCATTGATCCGGAGCTTCAGAAGGTAGTGGACGAGTTTATCCGGCGCCCTGACGGTAAGCGGGGTAATATTGAAAGGGTCAGTACAAAAACCTTGGAAAGGATCCAGGCTGCGGTTAAAGAGTTTCGAGATCATGATGGTGTAGGAGTTCATTTAGATGTCGTCGGGGAACTCAGTAGAAGAAAGCTTTGCTTAGAAAGGTCCTGGAGACTCTACGTCTTACAGCGACTAGTTCTTCAAGGGCAGATAATGGTGGAGAAATTAATTAATAATGGAGGGGTTGAGGTGGTGAAAGAGCGTATACCAGCATGGGATGTTCTGCGAATAATCGGCAAGTCAAAGATCGTTAGCCTTACTATTTTGGTGCCTTTTATCGGGTATTTGATTCTCTTCAACAATGAGTTAGTGGCTTGGTTTTCTCTGTCAAAAGAGTTGGTGTACTTTCCGTCAAGTCAGGATCCGATTTCTCCAGACACAGTTAGCCGTCTGCATTTTCTATACTTTGGATTAACTTTTCTTGGGCTGTCGTCAATAGGTTTTTCCGTTTTATGTCCTAAAGAAGTGAAAGAGCATCAGACTGTATACGATTATATTAATAGTGAAATGGCGATTGGGACTGACAGAAGGTTTAAAGCGTTAGCTGAATATTTAAAGAATGTCTTGGAGGAGGGTTCTACAAAGTATTCTGATGCGGTAGGATCTTCTAATAAGTATTGGGATAGTAAGAAATTTGCAGAAATAGAAGCTGGCGGTGAAGGCTATGAAGCTTATATAAAAGCCGATGCGAAGATAAAGAATAAAGCATATCTTGATCTTCTGGGTATTGTGTGGGCTTATGAAATCAGTAGAAAACCGTATTGGAGACTTGCGTTGTCAGTGCTGTATTTAGTCGGTTTTTTGTTAGTCTTGTGTCCGTCTGGACAGGTTTTTTTTAAGGTTTTTAGCAGTATTTTTATGAAATAGTGAATAGAGAATTACAATTACAATATGCGTTTATATCACTTTACTAGAAAAGAACATGCTCTAGAAAATATAGAAAAACAAAGGTTGAAGGTTGCTACAATTGATGGCCTTAATGATCCCTTTGAATTCTATATAAACTTCAGCAAATCCGGCGTTTTATTGGATGAGGAAAAGATAGAAGAAATAAAATCCAATTACACTTATAAAATGGGTATTTTGTGTTTTAGCACGAAGAAAAATGATCCGGTTCAATGGGCCCACTATACAGATAACCATAAAGGGATTTGTATGGAATTCGAGATTCCTAGAGAGATGTTGGTGAAAGTAGAGTATCTGAAGGAGCCAGTAAGCGTGGATGTTGATCAGTTTAATTGGCCGGAGAAATTTGTCGATGCAACTAAGTCTAAGTATCAGCATTGGTCTTACGAAAGAGAATACAGAATAGTCGTGGATCTTAGAAGTGAGGGTGTTAAAGAAGAAAATGGGTTGTATTTCGCAGATTTTTCTGAATACCTTAGGCTGAAAAAAGTCTATTCAGGGTTGAGGTGCGAACTTTCCAAAGAAGAAAGGGAAGTGTTAAATAATGCGGGGATTCAATTGGGTGCAACGCGAAAGGATCGCAATTCATATTCAATTCTAACAGACTAAAGTGTAGGAATCCTGATTATATCTGACACTTCTGGCGCAATGAGTTTGAAAATGTCTGACAGATCTGGGAGCTATTGCGCCACCTGAGCCAAGTTGGCAGATAGATTACGGTTGGGACCGACGCCAACTAATAAGGCTCATCATCGGGGGTATGGCCGCGAGAGTCAGGGGGGGTAGCCCCATTAATTTGCTGCCTGAGAAAAGCTGCTAATTTCTCTGCCTCAAACTGTGTAGGTAATTCTATGGCAGGCTTATTATCAACATATACCCGAAAGGAGCCATTTGCCTCTTTAACAACTTTTACATCCATCTGCATCCACTCAACACCTCGTCAGCGATGATATTGGCACCACATTTAGCCGAGTATATGGTGCCAAAGTCTAATGTAAATAATGAGATGTTAATTATGAGAACTGGATACGGAAACATGGCCGTATCTGACTCCACTGTCAGGTTCTGGCGCTATTGCAACCGTTTGATTGTATCGAAGCCTTCAGGCTGAACTGCCAGATGTAGTGTGAGCTAATACAACTAAAGCAAGGCCAATCTAAAGTGTTAAGCGCCTTGAGATGTATTGGCTTTGGCTTGATCTGATGGCGCGTTCCTAGTTTTCTGGATTATCTTTGAGTTCTAATTTTTTTAGTAGGTCGGAGCCTGTAAGAATGCCTTTGCCGTCTTCTGAATAAACAAACCCTAGCTTTGAAGCCCAAACTTGTTTGTGGGCATTTAAAATAATTACGGAGTTAAGGCGGGCAACATAATCTAGGGGGGCATCCTTAACCTTTTCTTTTCCACTAAAATCACCAAAAAGGCACACCTTTCTTGAAACAGGAAAAACTATTGTAGTATTCCTATTGGCAAACCCAGGCGACTGCCTGAGCAGTACTGGAACCCTTTCAGCATCAATCCAGTTTAGACACACGGGAAAATCACAGGTTACAAATCCAGCATTTCCTGAGGAAATATCTGCATGTAAAATTCCCCAGCTTCTGGAGTTTAGATAGGGGAGAATACCCTCTACGAGCTTAAGCTCTAAAGCGATATTGAACTCTCTCTTCACAAGAACATCATATTCTCCCCTGTCAACAAAGTCTTTTAAGTCTTCGTAGGGCACGCTATCTATTGAATCATAGCCCGCTTTCTTCATTCCTGAGCAAATCGATTTCCACCGTTCCTCAGTCGCAATACTAAATTCTGCCAGAGATCTATAAAGCTCAGCTAGATTCAAGTTCATATTCTCTCTAAAAGCTGGGTTTCTAATTGCATAGAGAGCAACCAAATTAATGGCCGTGTAACGAGTATCACCTTTAAGAGACCCCCTGTCTTCCAGAGTGGCTACAAAGGGTCGAATTTTCGACTCAAAGGCTGAAAGTTGTTGTTCTATGTAATTGGGTTCAAAATCATCTAAATTTATACGATTAAAATCTCTTTGTCCGCCTACATTGCGAACACTGGATGTAAAGTGGTTTCCCCGCGACAAATCGAGAGTTTCTATTCTCGAATTTTTAGCGCCTGATTTAGAGAACCCCCTCAAGTAAGCTTGAGAAATGTAGTGATGGTGTCGCGCTTCTCCTGCCATAGCCACTTATCTCCGGCAATCCGGGATTGATACATCGATTTAGACAATCTAACTCAATCGTTACGGTTATGAAACCTTTCTCCATTGCTACCACATAAAGCGGGAGGCCCTATTTGCACTTAGATCTTATCGTAATTAGAAGTGACAGGGTTGTAAGGTAAAGTTTGAGTTGGTGCTCTTCATGTGTGTGCCTAAATGTCATTTAGCTAGCTCTGGTTAGTTTCTTGGATTCGATCCATTGATCAATGTCCTTGCGATCGTATCGGTTGGCCCAGCCGGTCATGACTGGCTGGGGAAACTGCTCAGAGGGATCGTTGATGATCTCATAGAGTTTGGTGCGTCCAATACCGAGTACTGTTAATACATCTTTTGTCGTGAGTAGTCGTTTTTCCATGTGGTGCGTTTCTCCTATGCGAAATATCAAAAAGTACAGAAAAGAGTTATGCTTTGTAGCGCCAGATTTCCAGATCCTCTTCATTGGCTGGTTTCACTTCCGAGTGATAAACGCCGCACAGGCCGCCCATGCAGAGTCTGCCGTAATAGCGATGTGAGCCTGGTCCTGCATGGTTGGCGCTGATGCTGTCTACCCGCATTAATGCTGCCGGGCCGGGACCGTATCGCAGAATGGTTCCTTTCGGATAGCATCCTGCGGGTGGTTCCGGTATGTGCTCTATTGCCTCGCCATCGAAGTAGTTTCTCCAGTCCGGCCAGGTTCGCCCCTCATTCTTGGTTTGCTTTGCCTCAAGCGCAGCTGCTATTTCCTCGGCTGAGAAACCTTGGCGCCAAGCGCCGTCGAGCGCGAGTAGTACAACGTCGCACCATTCTGTGAGGTTGTTGGGATCTTCTTCGATCTCTTTCAGCTCCGATCGAATATGCTCGCAAACTCCGTTAGGGCGAGCGCCTGGCCCAAAGGCTCTTTGAGAAAATGCCTTCATTCTGTTGATGTGTTTGATGAGGTCCATTGTTGGATCCTAATTGTCGTTCCAGGTAATAATTTTGTATTAATATAAGTTATTTGGCTAAAAGTTAAATAAACCATCGTTCCCGCTTGGCTCGCTGATGCTCCTCTACGGCGCGGCGTTTGGCAGGGTCAATGGCGCAAGGTTCCTTGCGGTCTCTTGGTGGCTTGGTGAGCGGCTGATGGTTGACGGTGATGGCGTGACCGCGCTTGCGTTTCATGGCTGTTTCCTGGGATTTTAATCGTCATTGTTGGTGGTTGAAGCGATATAGAGCACCGCCAGTGTGCCGATCGTTAATAAGGTGATGGTCATTGTCGGTGCTCCTGTGGTTATTAGCAGAATCCTGCTGGCATCCAGTTGAGTGCCAGTTGGTTTTGCTCCGGGCTCAGGCGCTCGTCATTGCCTGCTAGAGCGTTTTCCAGCTCCGCTGCTAAGTCGCCTTTCTTGCGCTTTTGCGCGGCGTCTGCCCAGCGCTCCGGCATGAAGGGGGCGGCCAGTTCAATCAGTGCGGGCTTGCTGAGGCGGCCTAGGAAGTTCTCTACCTGCGGGCTCCAGTTGTTGCACCAATCAATATTGAGCTGATCGATGATGTGTTCGCCAATGTCGCTGCTGGCCTGTGAGCGCTTGAGGCCGCCTTCCAGGGTGAGGGCGATGCAGTAGGCGACCAGTCGGCCTTTGTCTTCTGCGGGGAGTTCCTGGAAGGCTCGCAGGCGCTCGGCGTCGTTCTCGTTGTGGATCCAGTTGGTGTTAAGTCTTGCCGCCAGTTCGGTCAACAGCTGGTAGCCCTGGCATTGGGTAACCGTGGGGTGTTTGTCCGCGTCGAAGGTTTGGCGGGCGGTCAGGTTAATCGGATCTCCCCAGTGGGTCGACCCCAGTATCTGATAGCAAAGGGTGTAGTGGGCTATGTCCCGGGCGAGCTCCGGCTGTTGGGCCAAGTGTGCCTGCGCAATAACTTTTCGGGTGGCGGCCAGGTCTTCCTTAAGGGCTTGTGAATAGCTCTCAGCGGCCGGCTCTTCCTCGGTGGTGGTTTCGGCTTCCTGGATGTTGTTCGGTTCAGCGTCGCCGCTCTCCAGGGCTTTCAATTGCGCCAGCTGCTCTTTGCGTACCAGGCCGGTATGGAAGATGGGCTCTCCTGCGCCATTGATGCAGACGATAAACCCGGCCAGCGCTTTCTGTTCGGGGGCGAACGCTGTTTTCTCCGCAATTTCGTCCTCCAGCTTGCTCCATTTGGCCTCCAGGTCATGCAGTTGCTCTGCCAGCTCGTCAGTCCAATCATCTGGATCCATTTCGTTCAGGGCGTCAATGGCTTTTTCGGTCGCTTTGTACTCTTCCTGCAGGGCTTCGGGTGGTGTGCCGGTCAGGGTGGTGTACTGGCTTGTGTCGATATAGCGATCGGTGGTGTTTGCTTCGTGCCATAGCCAGCCGTCTGCCATGCCTTCGGCAATGGTGCCCAGCTTTTTCTCAGCGAGCTGGAAAACCAGTTCGCGGTTATCCAGGTAGGTGGTGTTTTCAAACAGATCGGAACTGGTGGTGCCGCCAGCGGATTTATACGTTTTCAGGTCAACAAACTTGGCGATCGCATCGGTGCTTTTGATGGCGCTCTCCGTGAGTCGACTTCGGATGGTGTGAGGGCTTAAGCGGTAGCGTTCGCCTTTGAAGGATTTTAGGACGGCCAGCTGTTTCTTGTGATCGTCTTCCAGGGTAAAGGCCATCACGTCTTCAAGATCCAGCTTCTTGTCCCGGTACTCCTGGCGAATCTCAGGGGCAACCAGGGCCAGTTTCAGGCGCTGTTTAACGTGCTTTTGTGAAACGCCAAAGCGGTTGGCGATATCTTTGGTGGTGGATCCGGCCTCCTTTGCTGCCTGGTAGGCCTCAAACTCATCGGCTGGGTGTGCGGCGGCGCGGTGGGTGTTCTCTACGATCGAGAGCTCGATGGCCTCCTGCTCCGTCTGCGCTATCTGGCAGGGGATAGTGTCGTTGTTGTTAAAGTGTTTTTCTTTAACCAGGGCTATGGCTTGGGTCAGGCGACGCTGGCCCGCAACAACTTCAAAAATGTTTCTCTTGCCTGGGTAGACGATCAGGTTTTGCTTGATGCCATAGGCCTTGATGGAGGCCTTGAGCTGTTCGTCCTCGGTTTTAGTGGCTTCGCTCTTGCGCATGTTCAGTGGTGAAACACGCAGGTTTTTAATGGGTATGTACTCAATCGCTTGGTTGGTCATGGTTCTTTCTCTGTAAGTAGTTGTGGTTATTGCAATGCTCTTAAAAAATCCCGCCCGTAGGCGGGTAAGAGCGGGGATAGTCTAAAGTGGTTAAGAGGCTTCCTTATTGATGCCAAGACCCCAGCTGTCCAACAGGTCCAGGCACTCCTTGCGACTGGGTGAGTCAAGGCTTTTTTTATAGGGTTTGGGAGCCAGGCTGCACTCGCTGGGTGGCGGTGTGACTTTTTGGGTTTGTTGTGCTGGCATTTTGTAAGTGTCAGGGTTTTGCATCATCTTCTTAATCTCTGTAAATCCTTCCTGGGTAAAAATCACCACTTTGTATTCGTGGTCGATTTTCTTGCCGGGCCCGCTGCCGTAGGTGCAGGTGTGTTCATAGGCCCATCCCAGTTTTTTTATATGGGTGCGTGGCAGGTTGTGTCTGCCGTATAGCCCGTTGCGCTTGTCGATATCGAGAAAACCGATTTCACGCAGGGTTTTCAGTAGCTTCCTTTTAGAAACGCCAAGCAGCTGGCTGGCGCTTTCGGCGTCATGGTGTCCGGCTGGTAGATTCAGTTGGCGTTTCTTCATGGTGTGCCCCTGTTAGGCCGCGTAGAGCTCGTCGCGTATGCCTTGTATGGTGGTGATCAGTTTGTGCCTAAGTTCTTCGACGGTGCCATTGTTTTTGATGACAATATCGCCGCTCACTACCGGCAGCTTTTGCTCGGTGATATCCGGATTGGTAGGGGGTGCGTCGTCGCGAATCAGGTGAATGACGATGCCGCCCTGATTGCGTACCCAGGCGGCCTCTGCGGGCAGGCGTACATCGGTGACGATGCTGCCGCTAAACAGATGGTGATGCATACGGTTTTTACCGGTGTCGCAGGCTTCGGCTTCCAGTACGGCAATCAAGGCGTTGGGGTTGATATCACGGATGGCGCGTCCAATCTGCTGCATCATTTCCCGGGGGGTCATTTTGAAGTAGGGGATTTTTCTGTCTTTGGGCAGCTGCATAAAATCGTGTTGTGCCATGGCGGTCAAACCGGCGCAGGCTCTCACAACCGGTTCCGCAAACGAGAACATACAAAGATCCAGCTCTTTGGCGAACGTGTAGGCTGAGGTGGTTTTTCCGGTGTAGGCCATTCCGTGTAGGCCAATCAATATGCGTTTACGCATAGTGGTTTCTCCGTGATGGTGGTCAGTGGTTTTTCTTCTGTCCCTGGTAACTCTTCGATCAGAAGGGTTTGTGTGTCTTCATCCCAAGACAGGGTGGGAATGAAGATGTAAAAAACTTGGTGTCTGTTGCGGTTCGTCCGTGTGCGTTGCCGCTGCCTAGAGCGCTGACGGTTCCGCTGTCGATTCCTGAGTCGCATCTGCTCCTCTTCGTTTTTGGTCTTTGTGTTGTCTGAGGCTTCGGCGGGCCTGGGTGTGGTGATGGCGCCAATGCCCAACAGGATTGCCAGGGCAATACTCATAAAGCGCAGGTAGCCAAGCTCAAAGGCCTTGGTGATCAGTTCGGGGCCGTTGTGGGTGTTGAGTTTAAAGTGAACCTGCTTGCGCAAATGCTTCGCTGTGGATGGGGCGCAGTTCATTTCCTCAGCGCTGGCCTTGTCATTGAAGCCTTTGGCGGTGTACAGCAGGATCTCGCATTGGCGCTTGGGTAGCTTGTCGGCCACCAGGTTACCAATCCTGTAGCCGGTTTCGCCTGCCCTGCTCATCCTTGGCGTGGCTGTGTTCATGCTCAGTCCTCAAACAGGTCGTCGTGCCAATCGTGATCGTCCGGTACCGGCAGGATGTCGTCCCAGGTGCGGTCGGCAACCTCTTTGCCGCAGCGGGTGCAATAGCAGAGAGAGAAGTTGTCAAAGAGCAGGCTGGGGTAGTTGTGCCCCAGCAGGCGGCATAGCAGCCAATTTAGTAGCTTGCTCATGGTTTTCTCCGGATCAGGCCGCAGTGGGGGGCGTGGGGTTGCTGTCGGTGGCCAATAGGGTTGGCAGCAGGCCTTTCAGCTTGGATTCCCGCAGGTCTGCAAGGCTGGTGACCTGGGCGGCTGGGGCCAGCGTGCCGTTAGAGGTGACGATCATGCCTGTGGCTTGCTGCAGTTGGTAGATTTGTCCATTGGTCAATGAAGGAAGTATATGAATGTTCATTGATACGCTCCGTATTAATCCAGTTTGAGCAAAATCATACACTCAGTATTTTTTATGTCAATACAATATGTATTTTTTTTAGGGCGACCCTTCTCATTGAATAATTTTTATACGGAATTTGCCTGCCAGGCAGAGTGCCGCTAGCTTTGTTTAAAAGCTCAAGGTGGAAAAGTTTTGTTTAGTTGGGTGGTGTAAGGGGAGAGGTTGTTACTAGCTGAAGGAAAAATGGACGCCTAGCGCGATGCCCAAAATTTGATCAGTATCAAGAGTTACGGAGGTGGGTGGGAATTTTCCATCTAGTCTAACTAGGTAATAGCGCCCTCCTTCTTTGGTTAGTTTCCTAAGAATTACGCCATCTTCTGTGTTGAGCAGGGCTATTATGTTCTCTTTCTCAAGATTTGGCCTTTTTATGGCATCTTCGATAGCTTTGCGTGACTTCTCAATTATCACAGTTGATCCTTTAGGGATCGATGGTAGGCGTTCACATGCCATGCTGTCATCTTCTGCAATGACCGCAAAGTCTCCAGGATCGGTCCAGCATCTGGTTAAGGTTCGCGTGGTAGGGACCTTTGTGCCTTGTAGGTACTTCGTTATATCTGCCCAGGCGATGACTGGGATTTGCTTGGAGCGAGTGCTAAGTGCCTGATCATTGCTAGCCGTTTCTGGGGCTTTTTCGTCTAGGAGATCGGTGATAGATAATCCAAGACCAGAGGCGATCAGGCGTATGTCTTCTAAGCTAGCGGTTCTTCTGCCGGACAGCTTGTGATTAAGCCAGCCCTGGCTTTGGTCGATCCTCTCCGCGAAGTCTTCCTGGCTGATGCCCATTTCGCGGATTAGTTGTTTTGCTTTTTGTTTCCAGTCATTCATCAGGCAATTATTACCATCTGTTTTAAATCTGGTAGTGACAGAAGGTATTTTTGTATAGTAGCATTTAATACATTATGTATTTACTCGGAGGGGCTGATGAATGTCTTAAAAGAGTTTCGGCTTGCAAAAAACTTCAATCAAGCTCAGGCGGCCGGCTATTTGGGTGTTTCCAAAAGCTTGATTTCTCATATGGAGACGGGGCGAAGGGGAATTACAAAGCAGATAGCGCGCAAGATGTCTCAGGACCCGGAGATTGGGAGTGATTTTCCGCTTGAGCGGGTTTTGTTTGCTGATGATGCTTGGTCTGAGGAAGAAGCGGCGTAGTGCTAAAGGGTGTTTCATGTGTTTTCTCCTGGGTAGTGCACATTGTCGGTTATTTCCGCCGGTCTGTTGCCTCCCTGGAGGATCTGTTTATTTGTACAGGAGTGAAGTGTGAGTGAATTTTGCGTGGGCTCGCTAACCGATGCACAGAAGGACTACTTTGAGCAGTTGCCTGTGAGCTCAAGGGTGAAGGCGGCAGCTTATATCGCCGTAATGGGAGTGTCGCGTGTGGGCGTCAAAACCAAATTGGCTCTGGTTTGGCCTCACGCGCGCATTGATAGGGAGTATCTGGAAAAGGAGGCCGCCGAATTATTGGGAGCTATAGCAGCTGCTTCGCTAGAAGCTCTGCCTCCTCAACAGATTGAGCAGATTTGCAAAGAGAGAGACGAACGCCTGTCTTTTGCTGAGTAACTTTTGCCACAAAGTGGTAGAAATTGCCGTTGTGGATGACATCGCCCTCTTTAACCGGGTTGTCGGAGTAATAGTATCTAGGGTCCATGTCGTCGCCATCGTGAAGATAGTGCAGGCGGTATTCAAGTTGGTTGGTGTTTGATCTGTCTCGGTTGTTGATCATTTCTCATCCTTGCTGTTGGTTGTTTGGTTGTGTAGGAGCTACTGAGCATACAGCGGTGGGCGCCACCTGCCTAGTGGTGGGGTTGCCGGGCTGCCGGCCTGAATTAAACAAACTTTTGGAGGGGTATATGGTAGATGATTCTGAGGTGAGGTTTCGGTGCTTAGGGCTTGCTGCAAAGCTGGTGGATTCTCTTGGTCCTGGAGTTTTTGTTGCTGACTCAGTGGTGGCCTGTGCCGAGCGATTCGAGCGTTATGTGAGGGAGGGCAAGAGTCCGCACACTGCTCAGGCTGAGAGTGGTGTGCGAACTCGGGTTTATCGAAATATGCCGGGTCTTATAGATGTTCGAGAAGTGCTTTAAGGTGTGCGATCGCCTGTTCTCGGGCGGAGTCAATAGTCAGGTCCGGGGATCCTTCAATACTTGCTGAGAGGGATAAGTTCGCGCGGTACAGGTCGTTTTTGGCTTCAAGGTCCATGCTGACGATCAGTTCTCCAGGGTTGGAGCCATTGGCGATGCGAATTTCCGGGTTGGTAATTGTTGGAGAGGTCATAACGATTCCTTTTGTTGTTTGGTTGGTTTCGGAGCTGCTGAGCATACAACAGGTTTGCGCCACCTGCACTAGTGGTGGGGTTGCCGGGCTACCGGCGTTCTAATGGATTTGGGGGCTTTATGCAGGATATTCCTAGGCGGTTAAACAGCTGGAAGTGGAATGAGTTGGAGGATGAAGCGCTGGATAGGTTGCACTGTGCTCGTCATGAAAAGCTATACCTTCGTGGATTGCGCAAGTTTATGGATTATGAGACGGGTATCGTAGGTCTGAAACGTACTGTGTGTGAGCAGGGTATGTATGAGTTGCTAGAGGAGCTTCGAGACCGGGGGAGTCGTGTGCCAGAATTCAAGCCCTCGAGGCACGTGATTCAAAGAATGCTCAAAAAGTTGGAGTCGGTAGGCTTAATTCAACGTTTGCCAAAAGCGCACAAAAAGGATCGCATGGTTTTCTATTTGCCTCTGGCTTGTACAGGTAAAATTTCTCCTGAGGAGGAGCGCACAAGGAGCGCACAAAGAGGAGCGCACAATAAAAAGGTAGATAAACCAAAGGGATGCGGTTATTCGGCCGCACAAGGAACGCACAAGGAGGAGCGCACTACCTCCGGTATATCCGGTACTTTAACTGGTAATACTAATAAATATATCTATAGGGCTGTGGATAACTTTTCGCTGATGTATCGCGAGTGGTTTCCGGATCAGTCGTCATTGGATTATCTGTGTTGCGAGTATGGATTTTCTGAGGATTTTCTGTCTCTTAAGGTGGCGGAGTTTCGGCTGTATTGGTTGGAGCGGGGCGAGCCAAGGGCTGATTGGAGTGGGCAGTTTGTTCGTCATGTAGAGTTTAGGTTGTCAAGGCGATCGCCGGAGTTTGTATTAGCGGCAAAAAAATTAAGCTGATTCTTAGGGAGGGACTATGCTGGCTGATACGGTTGAACGCTTGGAGGGGTGGGCGCGCTGGATGCGATCGCATAAGCTCAGTTCGAATTGCAGCTCGCTGTACGTGTTGATGAAAGAGAGTATGGGTGGGGTGGTGTCGATGGAGTTGCCTGATGATGAGGAGGCCTTGCTTATCGATGCCGCTGTTGCGCGATTGAAGTGCCGAGATCGTGAGTTGTTTGATGTGTTGTGGAAGTATTTTATCGAGGGATTGAGCTATCTGGAAATTGCTGAGCAAATGAGCTGCGGGCGATCTCGCGTGAAGGTTTTGCGGGACACTGCGATCATGTGGGTGGATGGTCGTTTGGATATTTCGGAAGCAGCGTAAAAAAAATTGTTGCAAGGCTGCCGGCAGGCTGATAACCTTTTTCCTGTAGGTTGCCAAAGTTGCCTAACAAAAAAGCCCGGCCATTGTGTCGGGCTTTTTTGTTTCCGGCTTGGGTAGCTTTTGATCGTGCGTTTCTTTCTCTCTCACTCTGTAAGTCTTGGGCCGCAACCGGGAAACTGGTTGCGGTTTTTTTATTTTAACTTTTGGGATTCGGCATGTATTACGGGCTCGTTAAGTTGGAGCATGCGCATGATATGGCTGTGGCTGTCTGTGATGTTCTTGGGCATAGCAGTACAGGCTGTGCGGTCAAGTTGCTGCTTGAAACGGCGGCTCAGGAGACCAAGCTGGGAGGTTACCGTGATGAAACGGCTTATGCTGCTGGATCCGGATTGTGTCAATTCGATCGCATTGCCTTTGAGGATGTACAGAGGCGAGTTCGGGATGTTCATGCCCATCGGGTTTTGGTGGCGTTTGGCATAAACGTGCGAGCGGTTAAGTATCGAGAGTTAGAGCATAATCCGTTTCTCTCGCTGATTTTTTGCAGGTTGTTTTACTTGCTGATTCCGGAGGCGGTACCGGTAACGCTCCAAGCGCGAGCAGAATACTGGAAGCGCTACTACAACACGGCGAGCGGAAAGGGAAAGGCTGGCGAATACATTGCCAGTGCGGAAATGGTTTCTGCGCTGCTGGCGGCTGCTGGGAGTGCTGAGAAATGATTAAGGATTTGATGGGGGCGTTTATGAGCGCGGCGAGTGTGCATCCGGTGCTGGCGGCGTTCGTGTCTTTGGTGCTGATGGCGCAGGCGGTCTACTCCATAGAGACCTTTGCGACCAAGGCTGAGCTGAGAAGTTTGGAAGTGAAGGTGGATCGTCGGTACCTGGATCAGCGGATCTATGATATCGAGTCTGAGATGTTTGGTATCGAGCGCGTTATTGAGGGCGGTAAGGCAAGGGATGTTGACTATGGTCGTTTGTCCAAGCTCCGTAGTCAGTTGGGAGCGGCTAAGCGAGAGCTTGGCTTGATTGGTAAAGCTGGGAGTTCATTATGAGAGTGTTGGTATTGATGTTGGCTTGTGTGGTTTCGGCGTTGTGTTCGGTGTTGGTGGTGGCGGGTGAGGCGGCGCCTGTGGTGGAAGAGTTGAGCTGGTTGGCTCGCTTCCTGGAGGTTGTCCCTGATTGGATTGAGGCGGCCGGGTTGCTGGTGGCTTTCTTCGCGTTTATTGCGCCCATGACGCCTACGCCAAAGGATGATTCTGTGGTGTCCTGGCTGCAGCGCATTGTGCATTGGTTGGCAATGAACTTTGGTCATGCGGCTAACAGGGGGGCGCCTGGTGCAGCTAGTATCAATCGTCAGGGGTTTCATTAAGCTGTTGCTGTTGCTCGATGAGCGGCTGGAGCAGGCAAGGACAAAGCGGGCGAGGGATGACCATGAACGTGAGGTTGAGGCGATCAGGCGCGATCCTGTGGCTTATGCTCGCAGCAAGTTTGGTGGGGTGCGCCAATCAGGTGACGACTGTAAGCCTGTGTCAGGCGATCCGTCCTGTAATGACCGTGAGGGAGGCGCCTGATGGTGGGCTATGGCTTACTGCTGATGGTACTGCCGATTTGCTTATTTACATCGAGCAGCTGGAATATTGCGCTGGGGTCGCTTATGGCGGATAAGTCATCGAGTTGGTGTCCTAAGTGTCGCGCTCCTCATGCGGGGAGGTGTCCAAAGCAAAAGGCGTGGTCCAGTGGTAAGCGCTCTGGCTCTGGCCGTGGCGGTCGACCCTGGGGCAGGACGCGGAAGCGAATCTTTGAGAGGGATGACTATCTTTGTCAGAGCCACTTGAGGCGCGGGCTGTATGTGTCAGTTGAGTTGCATGGAGTAAATGCAGGGATTTGTGATCATATTGTTCCGCTGTCTGCCGGTGGTGCTGATGATGACGAAAACTTGGAGACGCTTTGTCGGGCGTGCAGCGATGAGAAAACGCTGGTGGAGTCCAGGCAGGGGGGTGGGTAAAAGTTGCAGGCCCCTTAAGCGGACACCGCATCCCTAAACGTCTTTTTGCGAGAGCTAATTTTTAAGGGGGGGGTTAAGGCCCTTTCTGGGTATGGGTAAGAATGATCCAAAGGCTGCGATCCTCCAGCTGGAGGATTTTAGAACTGAAAAAAAGGCCCAAAAGTCTGATAGCGACAGTGGCCTATTTCAGGGCCTGAAAACAAAGATGCCGCCGGTACCGGGTGATTTGTCGGAAGAGGCAAGAAAGCATTGGTATTTTATCGGTGAGCAGTTGGTGGCTGCAGGTATGTTGGCTGAAGTTGATTTTGGCCAGTTTAGAATCCTGTGTGATACGTGGGCGTTGTATGTTAAAGCTCAGCGTGAAGTTCAGAAGTTGGGAGAGTATCAGCGCTCTCCAAATGGATATGAGCAACTAGCCCCATGGGCGGTTTCACGGAAGCGCCACGCCGATGATTACAAAAAAACGGCAGACAAATTCTACCTCAGTCCACGTGCGCGTCAGTCGGTAAAAATCGAAAACCCCAATCAAGGAAATTTGGATCTTGACTGATGGCCGAAGTGGATGTTGGCAGGGTTTGGTTGGATAGAGCCTATGGGTACGCCGATGACGTAAAAATGGGGATAATCCCTGCCTGTAAATATGTACGTCTTGCTGTTGACCGTTGGTTTGATGATCTGGAAAACGCGCCGAGCCGTGGCTTTTATTTTTCTGAGTATCACGCTGCGCGCTATTTTCGGTTTGTAGGTCGGTACTGCAGGCACTATCAGGGAGAGTTAGAGGGTAGCTTAATCGAGCTTGAGCCCTGGCAGTGCTTTTCGGATGCAAATTTGTACGGGTGGGTGCGAGAGGATGGTACCCGCCGCTTTCGCATGGCTTATGAAGAGGTGGCGCGAAAGAATGGGAAATCCACCCGCTTGGCGGGTGCTGGTTGCTTCTACCTGATCGGTGACAATGAGGGTGGCGCGCAGGTATACAGCGCGGCCACTAAGCGCGACCAGGCGCGCGAGATATTTGACTGCGCCAAGGCAATGATTGAGCAGAGTCCGGAGTTGCGCCGTATCTGCGACCCGCAGCAGCACAAAATTGTTTATAAGCGCAGTAAATTCGTTCCATTAAGTAAAGACAGTAGCCGAATGGATGGGTTCAACGTCCACGCGGGGCTTGTGGATGAGCTCCACGCTCATCCTGATAGCGGGATATGGGATGTGCTGCGCTCCGCTATGGGGGCCCGTAAACAGCCCATACTTCGCGCTATTACTACGGCAGGTTTTAATCAGAATGGTTATTGCTATGACCGCCGCAACTACACCATCCAAGTGTTAGAGCGAGCGCACGAAGATGACACCTTTTTCGGGATTATCTACACGTTGGATGATCCTGATAAGTGGGATCAAGAATCCGAGTGGATAAAAGCCAATCCTAACCTCGGGGTTTCGGTCGATCTTGATGATCTGCGATCGCAGTGTGCAGAGGCCAAGGTGCTGCCTACCAGCAAGGTTGAGTTTCTCACCAAGCGGATGAATGTTTGGGTGTACGGTGAGGAAGCCTGGATGCCGATGGAGCGGTGGCACGAGTGCCGCCGCGATATTGACGTATTATCCCTGTGGGATGAGTCGGAAGAGACAGAGCTGGACGGCGAAGAATGCTTTGGTGGCTTGGATCTCTCGGCAGTTGAGGATATGTGCTCGTTTTCGCTCTGCTTTCCGATGGGTGATGGGCGCAGGCGTGTCATCCAGCGCGCTTACCTGCCGCAGGCGGCGCTAGAACGGCGCCTGAAGAAGGGTAATAAAGCTCTGGAAAAGTACCGGGATAGTGGCCATTTGGTGGTGGTGCCGGGTGCGGTGATCGATTATAGCTGGATTAAGCGCGATATTTTGCAGGTCTGTGAGCGCTTCGAGGTTCGTGGGATCGCCTACGATCGCTGGAACAGTTCGCAGCTGGTCACGGATCTCATGGAGGAGGGGGTTGAGATGATCAAGTTCGGGCAAGGCTTTGCCAGTATGTCGGCGCCGATGAAGGAGCTGCTGCGCCTGGTGCTGACAGGGCAGATAGAGCACAACGATCCACTCCTCACCTGGGCTGTGAGTAATGTGGTGGCCGAAACTAACCCGGCGGGTGATATCAAGCCCGATAAAAGCAAGGTCTCTGAAAAAATCGATCCGGCGGTAGCTTCCATCATGGCCATAGCCTTGGCTATGGGAGTGGATGATGATGACGGTTCTGACCAAACATTTGTGGAATTTTAATATGTGGCCATTCTCTCGGGGCAATGAGGCTCCTGTCGACGTATCGGACCGCCAAGAGCCTGTCGTGGATAATGGCAGCAAAAGTGTGGCGGTACAAAACGACACCATAACCCTCAGCAACATTGAGGAGCTTAGCGAATCGCTGGGTATTGTGAGTTCCCTGGCGGGCCCGGTAGTCAATAGTAAAACTGCCATGCGCGTGGCCGTCGTGTACGCCTGTACGCGGTTAATTTCCGGTGCTATCGCTACCATGCCGCTGCCCATCTATCGCAAAACGGCAGACGGCCGCGAAAAAGACGGCGCGCACCCGCTGGCGACCCTGTTTAACCTGCAGCCCACGCCGTTGATGAGTGCGGCCATGTTCTGGGAGGCAATCACTGCTTCCATGCTGTTGGAGGGTGACGGTTTTGCAGTGATCATACGCAATGCTTTTGGTGAGCCGGTGGAGTTTTTGCCGGTTAGCCCTACAGCTGTTGTCAATATCGAGAGGCGGGGCAGCCAGCTGGTCTATTTTATACAGTTGGAGGATAAGCTGCGCGGTTTCTACCAGGACGATATCCTGCACTTTGCTGGTTTCGGTTTTAATGGTCTGCGCAGTATGTCGGTGGTGAAATACGCGGCGGTAAATTCCATTGGTCTCGCGATGGCTATGGAGCAATTCAGTGCGGACTTTTTCAAAAACGGCGCCCATCAGGATATCGCTATCGTAAAAGAGGGTAAGTGGGATTCTGCCGATCAAGACGCGTTTCGCGAAGCCTGGGCTCGCACCTACGGCGGGATCCAAAACAAGAAAAAGCCGCTAACCATTGGTAAAGGGCTCAAAATCGAGCAGCTGAGTGTTAATGCTGAGGATAGCCAGCTGATACAGTCGCGGAAATTTCAAATTGTCGATATTGCTCGCGCCTTTGGTTTGCCCTCGTTTATGGTTAACGAGACTGAAAAAAGCACCAGTTGGGGCAGCGGTATTGCTGAGATTGGCTTGGCGTTTATTCGCTACACGCTGCAGCCCCATATGGTGCGATTTGAGCAGGAAATCAACCGTAAACTGTTTCTGCGTAGCGGCTATTTTGTTGAGTTCAACGCTGCTGGCCTGATGCGCGGTACGCTTAAAGAACGAAACGAGGCATACAAGTCGGCGCTGGGTGGATCAAATGTGCCTGGCTATATGGCTATTAACGAAGTACGGCGGTTAGAGAATCTACCGCCCCTGGAGGGCGAGGTGTACGACCAGCCCTATGACCCCCGGCTGGTGTCTGCAGCGCCAGCCCCTGCAGAGGAAAAAGATGATGAATAACATGCAGAAGCTGCTGCAGTTGATTATTGATAACAAGGATCGGCCTCGGCAGTTGCGGGCTGAGGCCGGCGACAGCGGTAACCGACTCTATCTTTATGATGTTATCGACCCCTGGTTTGGTGTGTCGGCAACAGATGTCGCGCGTGAGCTCGATGGCTTCGGCGGTGGTGATGTGGATCTGTACCTCAACTCTCCGGGTGGTGATGTATTTGAAGGGCGCACCATTCAAACTCGGCTCAAGCAGTACGCGGGTAATGTAACCGTACATATTGACGGCATTGCAGCCAGTGCGGCTACCACTGTCGCATTGGGTGGGACCAAGCGGGTAATCGCCGATGGCGCTTTTTTTATGATCCACAACAGCTGGACCTACGGCGTTGGCAACCGCAATGAGCTGCGGAAAACCGCTGATCTGTTGGAGCAAATCGACGATGCTATTGGTCGCGATTACGCTGCGGCCAGTGGTGTCGAGCGTGACCAGATCGTGCAGTGGATGGATGACGAAACCTGGTTTGGGGCTCAGACGGCTCTCGAGCATGGGTTTGTCGACGAAATCTACACTGGTGACGACGCAAAGGCAGCCGAAAATCGCAATACCTGGAATCTGGCGGCTTATAAAAACGTGCCCAAAGCACTGATCGAGCGGCCGCAGGCGACCTTTGAGCGCCCCGATCGTACCAACTTTGAGCGTTACCTGGACATGATCAACCGAATTGGATAGCGCCCCGCGCGCCAATAACAGCCCGCTACCGGCAACGGCAGCGGGCTTTTTTATATCTGTAATTCTAATGGAGACCCATTATGCCAAAATCGATTCAACAGCTGCGGGAAGAGCGCACCAATCTCGCAAAAAACCTGCGCGACCACTACGACGCCTATGACGAAGACTCGGGCAAAAAGTGGGATGCCGAGGCCCAACAGAAATACGACCAGCTCAAAGCCTCCATCGAGGAGATTGACGGTCAAATCAGTCGCCAGCAAGAGGTCCTGGATATCGAGGCCTCGCAAATCGCCGCGGTACAGGCCGATGCCAACAGCAACGGCATTTCGGTGGATGAAGCTGCCCATAATCGTAACCAGCGTAATACCGCGCTAAAGCTGTTCCTGGTAAACGGTATGTCTGCACTCAGTGAAGAGCAGCGGCAGCAGGTGGCGCAGGCGGCGGCACGCTTTAATGGTGGCGTTCAGAATGCCATGAGTACCGGTACCGGCTCCGAAGGCGGCTACACGACACAAAACGAGTTTGCCTCCCAGTTGGTAGAGGCGCTCAAAACTTTCGGTGGCATGCGTCAGGTGGCCAACGTGATTACCACCGAAACCGGTACCCAAATGGACTTCCCCACGGCAGACGCCACCTCGGAGGAGGGTGAAATTGTGGGTGAAAACGCCTCGGTAACTGGAGGTGATACTACCTTTGGTACCGCCTCCCTGGGTGTATTCAAGTACAGCTCCAAATCGATCGCGATTCCCTTTGAGTTGCTGCAGGATAGTCAAATCGATATCGAGTCCTATATCACTGGGCTGCTTCGTACTCGTCTGGGCCGCATTACCAACAAGCACTTTACCATTGGTACCGGTACCGGGCAGCCCAACGGTATCGTCACTGCCTCCAGTGTCGGTAAAACCGGTGCTACTGGGCAAACTGCCAGTGTTGTTTACAAGGACTTGGTGGATCTCGAGCACAGTGTTGATCCGGCCTACCGCGAGGGTGGTGCTGGATTTATGTTTAACGACCTCACTCTGGCGGAAATTAAGAAGCTGGAGGATGGTCAAGGTCGCCCGCTGTGGCTGCCGGGTATTGCGGCCAGTGAGCCAGATCGCATTCTTAATCGCCCCTATACCATTAACCAGTCCATGCCGGTCATGGCGGCTAATGCCAAATCCATCGCCTTTGGTGACTTCAATAAGTACATCATTCGCGACGTGATGGCGGTGCAGCTGTTCCGTATGACAGACAGTAAATACACCGAAAAGGGGCAAGTGGGCTTCCTTGCCTTTATGCGCTCTGGCGGCAATCTCATTGACGTGGGTGGGGCGGTCAAGCTGTACCAGAACTCTGCTACCTAATAGCAGTGTCTGCTGTTAACTGGCCGGGTGGTGTTCTGCCCGGCTTGTCTGTTTTTAACTGTGAGTACAAACAATGGCTACAAAAACCGTTCGAATTCTCCGCACCCTGCCGCTTGAGGGGGCACTGTACCGTGCTAACGACCTGGTTGCATTCGAGGCAGATCTGCTAAAGGTGCTTCCCAAAGATGCTTACGACTCTGCGAAGGCTGCCGTGGATTACTGTAAATTTGAGGGGGTTGAAGTGATCGAGCACGGCGCGCAAGTGGATCCGGTACCTGCCGAATCTGGTGCTGGCAGCTCCGATGCTGGCGACTCTGATGCCGGTGAAATTGTTGAATAATCTGCGTGGTGATTGCTCCTATGCGTCTATTGCAAACCGTTGGGCCTGTGCTCAAGCCTATTGATGTGGCTGATCTCAAAGTGCATACGGTGGTTACCGATGCCGCTGATGATGTCTACCTTGATGAGTTGATTGATGTAGCCAGAGAGCAGGTAGAGGCCGACACAGGCAGGGCGTTGGTGGAGCAAACCTGGCAGCTTGTCGGTGGGCAGTTTCCCGCTGAAATTTCTGTGCCTAAACCTCCGCTGGTATCGGTGACGTTTATCAAGTATTTCGATACCAGTGGTGTTCAGCAAACTCTGCCGGTTGAAGATTATCAGGTGCTGGTAACCAGCATTGGGGCTTCAATTTGCCCGGCGCCGGGTAAGAGCTGGCCTGCGGTGCAGGCGGGACGATACAACGCCGTGGTGGTGGAATTTGTGGCGGGCTACGTGGTGGATGACGGGCAGGGGGGGACTACCGGTGCTATCCCTGCACGAGCGCGGCAGGCGCTTATGGTGTGGGCGGCTCACCTCTACGAAAACCGCGAGCATATGAGTACGCTGCGCCAGCAAGAGTTGCCCTCCTATCAGCGTTTAATCTCTGGCTTAGAGGTGGGGTTGCTGTGATGCGAGCTGGATCCCTGCGTGACTCAATCACCATACTGCAAAATCAGCCAACGCCTGATGCCACCTACGGTGGTGAAGAGGAAAGTTGGGTCACTTATGCTTCTGTGCGGGCGCGCTTTAAGTTTCTGTCTGGTCGCGAATATGCGGCGGCCGATCGCGTAAATGGAGAAATCAGTGCGCAGGTGACGTTGCGGCACGCGGCTGGCGTTACTCGCGACATGCGAGTGCGGTGCGACGCCGTGGACTACGAAATAGTGCATATGACGCACGACACTAAAAAGCGCTGGTTGGATTTGTACCTAAAGGTTGTTCAATGATCGAGATAACCGATTCGCCCAGCATTGCACAGCTGCGTCGAGAGCTCAAGGCCTTGGGCGACGAACTGGAGCAGGGTAAGGCGGTGCGTGCCGGCTTGGTGGCTGCCATCAAGCCCGTAAAGCCAGAAGCTAAATCGCTGGCGCGGAAAGATACAGGCGATATGGCGCAGGCCATTGGTCATCGCTCCCTCTCTAAGCGGGCAAAGCAGCGCTTAGGTATTGCGTCTAGTGATGAGGCTCTGTTGGTGGGTCCAAATCGCAAGGTCAACGGGCGCTACCAGGGGGCCAAAGGTCGCTGGAACGAGTTTGGGACCACGCGGAACGGTAAAAAAATAATGAAGGCTCGTCCCTTTATGGCGCCAGCGCTACAAGCCCATGAGGGCGGCCTCGAAGCCCGGTTCTACGCCGGGCTCTCAAAATTCTTAGCCAGGCGGGGTAAAAAATGATTGATGATATCGTGACTCAGCTGGGCACCTGTACCGAGCTGCAGCAGGTGGTGCGCGCCGATTCTTTGGTGTCTGCAGCAGTGGATACACCGGCGATAATGAACGCCTACTTAAAAAATACCGTGGCTGGGCGTATGTATCCGCTACGTCAGCCTGCCGGCGCCCAATTTCCCAACATAGTTGCGCAGCGTGTGGCGGGTAAGCCTGGGTTTTATGAGGGCTACCCCCTGTTACGCACTGATATATTCGTGCTAAGCCTGCGTGATAAGGCCTACCCTGGATTAGTTGGCCTTGCCTCCACTGTCGCCGGTTTGGTTGACGGTTACGGCGTCGCTGGAGAGGCAGGCGCTATGGAGGTTTCCGATACCGCTGTGGATTACGAGTACGACCAAAAAACCTACCGCGCCGATCTGGAGGTGATGGTTAATCACCTTGCGGCTGCCAGCCAAGTCGTGCCGTTTGCTGCTGTGTTTCTACAGGGTGGTAAGGCTGGCGATCTGATGGGTGCCAATATACTGCGTCAGCGTGAGCAAGTGGAGTTGGTGGTGCTCTCTGTTGTACCTGGTACCGATATCGAAACGGTGCGAGACGCCTCCATTGCAACACTGCTGGGGTATACCCCACCGGGGGCGCGGGAATCCATCACCTATAACGAAGGGCGCCGCTTGGATGTTGTGGGTGGGCTTACCGTGTGGCGCGATTCTTACCGTCTGGGGCGCCTGCTTTCGGCGTCCTAGTTTCTTTGCCTGCGCGTGCGGGCCTACACATAGGAGTGTCCATGCCTAGATATGAACTCGATAAAAGCGGCGATCGCAAATTGGTTGAGTCAACCAATATGGCAAAGCCGGGGCAGGAGGTGAAATCGGCCTCTGAGTCTAACGTTAAGTTGAAACCAAACTCTAAAACTAAAGAGGTGAACATCGATGCAACCGAGACTGCTACTCGCTAAGGTTGAGGCGACTGAGGATACAGATGCTGCGCCAGCGGCGGCTAATGCGATCAATACTATTGGCCTGTCTGTGAAGCGTTATGAAGGGCCAAAAAAGACTCGTGAGCTGGATCGCAATGTGACGGGTAATCAGGAGCAGGTTAACACCGCTCCCTATGCTGAATATGCCTTCCAGATCGAGGCCGCTGGTTCTGGCGCTGCGACAACGCCACCAGCCTATGGTCCTCTGTTGCGCGGCTGCGGATTAAGTGAAACTGTTGATGCAGTAACAAACATGGAAGTCGTCTATGCGGCTGACGATACCAGTCAGGACTCGCTGACGCTTTGGGACTATGATCCCGAAGCTGATCTGCTGCAGAAAGCGACTGGCTGTCGAGGTAACTTGAGCTTCAAGATGGAAAAGGAGGGCTTTCCGCTCTTTAGTTTCGATCAGTTCAAGGGTACCTACAACAAGCCGATTCAGGGCTCGCCTCCTGGGGGGATTGACTGGTCTACGTTTAAGGATCCGCTGTCAGCGATTAAGGACAATATTCCGACCTTTAATCTAGATGGTTATGCAGTTGCGGTTCAGTCGTTTGAGCTGAATTGGGGAAATCAAGTGCCGCGTTTGGATATGGCAAACTATCGAAGCACTAAGGTCTCCGATCGTCAACCGAGCGGCTCTATTACCATTTTGGCGCCCAAGATCCAGGATAAGAACTTTTTCACCAGCCTGGAGAGTCATAAAGGGACGGTTCTCATTCCCTTTGATTTGCAGGTGGGTGTTAATGCAGGTGAGATTATCAAGGTCTCTGCGACGCAATTGCAGTTGCTGGGTATGACCGAGGGCGAGACTGAAAAGATTCGCACCTATACCCTGAATTTCAATCTGATTGATAATCCTACTCTAATTACAAAGTAGTTCAGGTTTTCAAATTTGCTGCCTTGGGATGTTGTCCGTGTCCCTTGGTGGCTTTTTCATTTTAACGGACTGAATTATTAACGGATAAGAGGATTTAGAAAATGGCTTTGACGTTGGCTCCAGTTTCTTCTGTTGTTGAAAAAGTAAAAATCAAGGTTCCTGCTGATTTCGGAAAGGAGCGTACCGAGCAGTTGGAAGTAAAGTTTAAGTTGCCTACAGTGAGTGAGCAAAAGGCTTGGCGGAAAAAGCTAATGCCGGAGCGTGATGACAGTGGAAAGATCATCGAACAAGTTGAAATTGAAGATATCGAAGTGCTTAGTGAGTTTGTGCTTGATATTTCCGATGGGTTGCTTGATGAGGATGGTGCAAAAGTGTCGTTCAGTGCGGCTGTCCTGGAGCGGCTGGCGGACATGGATTATGTGTCTAAGCCGCTGTTTGACCGAATCGGTGAGTTGGTTTACGGAAAAGAGATTGTAAAGGCGGTTAAGAGAAAAAACTCCTAGCGGCTGGAAAGCATTGGGCGCGCGCGCAGCGCGCCGGTGTGGGATCCAGTCGAGATTACCAGGTGCGCCAGCTTGAGGGCTTGGGTGCGCCTCCCAATATTGTCGAGCGGTTGAAATCTACCAATTTAGCGTCGGTAGATTTTGAGGTCATTCCTGAAAACTGGCCTGTCGTAGAGCTCTTTTTGATGAGTGTTGGTGACCTCAGGGTCTCCGCTGGCCTGGCTGGAACTATTTATCAAGGGGTACCGCTCGCCAGTATCGAAGCCCTTTTTAATATCTATAGTGTCCCTCCAAAGCGGCGGCCCAAAATGCTACAGAAGCTTAAGCTAATGGAGCAAGGGGCGTTGTCGGTTCTGAATGAGCAAGAGTGATGGCAAGAAACTATAAAACCGGTGTGGTGATTACCGGCGATTCTTCTGGTGGTGTCAAAGCGATCCGGTTAACTGATGCCGAGCTCAAGAAGCTAAACAGCACCAAAAAGCGCGCAGCCGCTCAGGCGAAGAGTTATGCAGCAGAGCTGGGAAAATTGGCGAGCAAGGCCGGCGCCTATGCTTCTGTTGTTGGTGGGGCTGCTCTTGTGGCCACTGGTGCCATGATCAGCAAGCAATTGGGGGCAATTGATACGTTGGCGAAGACCAGTGATAAGCTGGGGATTGCGACGGAAAAGCTCGCTCAATACCGGTATGCGGCGGAGTTAACGGGGCTGTCATCCAAGCAGTTGGACGATGGGCTGCAGAGGATGACGCGTCGCCTAAGCGAGGCCGCGCAGGGAACTGGTGTTGCTGTCGGAGCGTTGGAAGAGCTGGGTTTAAGCGCGGAGGAGTTGATAAAACTCTCTCCGGATCGGCAGTTTGAGGAAATTGCTGATGCGATGGGGAGTGTAGAGAATCAGTCCGATCGTGTACGCCTGGCGTTCAAGTTGTTTGACAAGGAGGGTGTTGGCTTAGTCAATACCCTTAAGGGTGGTAGCGCTGGGCTTGCGGCTATGGGGCTGGAGGCGCAGCGAGCGGGTATTGCATTGACGCGGATTGATGCGGCGAAAATCGAGGCGGCTAATGACTCAATGCATCGCTCGAAGCAAGTCTTCAATGGGTTTGCTCAGCAGCTCACGGTGCAGGTGGCGCCGGTTATAGAGCGGATCGCTCAGAATTTGTTTAATGTGGCCTCTGAGAGTGGTGGTGTTGGTGAGGCTGCGGAAAAAGCCTTCAATGGGGCGATTAGTGTAGTTGGTGTTTTCGCTGATGGTATTCATGGTGTTCGAATACTCATTAAGGGGCTAGAGGTCGGGGTAAAGGCTTTTGCTGCGACCTCCCTGAGTTCCTGGGATGCTCTTCTGAGGGGCGCGGCTGAGCTTGCGAACAAGATACCAGGTATCAATATCGATTATGAAGGTTCGAGCTTCGCGAAGCTTAACAAGGATATTCAGAAAAATTTCGGTGAAACGAAAAAAGAGCTTGATGAGCTCTTGATGAAGCCGCTGCCCAGCGAGGCAATAAAGAAGTTCGCGGCTGAGGCTCAAAAGCAATCGGAGGCAGCTGCGGCCGCTGTCGCTGAAGGGGCGGCTAAATCTAACAATTCTATCAACGGGATTGCAGAGACGGTTGATGAGGTTGCACTGCGGACGGTTGATAGTGCGGAAGACTCAACAAGTGAGTATGTGAGATCCTGGGAAAAGGCTAAAGAGCGCATTGACGCTACCTTTGCTGATATGTGGAAAGGGGCTTTTGACTCCTTTAAGGATTTTTCGGATCGGTTTAAAGACGCCTTTAAGCAGTTGTTGGCGGAGCTTGCGCACCAGGCGCTTACTAAGCCGATTTTAATATCGCTGGGGTTGGGCGGTACCGGCAGTGCCTTCGGTTCTAGTGGTATCAATGCCGGTGATATCGTGGGCACTGCTAAGGGGGGCTTCGGTTTAACTGATCTGTTGTCCGGTGGTGGTGCTCTGGCCGGTATAAATGGGGCGCTGTGGAGTGGCGTTGGCTACGCGGCGGATTTCTTAACCAACATTGGTTTCAATAGCGCGGCTAATACGATGGTATCGGCGGCTGCCAATATGTCGCAGCTTCCCGGTGGTTTGGCTGGCGGTGGCCTGTTGACCGCTGCAGGTGGCTACGTGGGTGGCCAAGCCGGTAACGCGATTGGTGAGGGGTTGTTTGGGAAAGAAGCCGAGCACAGCTATGGACAAATCGCAGGCGGCACTATTGGCGGTATTGCTGGCGCTGCTTCTGGCGCGGTGATGGGCATGCAAATGGGCGCCTGGGCCGGCCCTGTGGGTGCGCTGATTGGTGCGGCCCTGGGGGCGCTGGCTGACGTGGCTTTTGGTGGCGACGGTAAAAAGCGGGTTAGCCTTGGCGTCCATGCGGCGCCAAATATTCGCGGGCGCTATCGGGTTGGCTCAGATCAGGCAGAGTCCGGCTTAGAATTTACCGCTATTTCGCGCCGGGCTGGCAAAAAAGGAGATCAAGCTGCTCGCGACATGATGGATGCTTTTATCCTCATGGACTCCACCATGGTGGCGGCAGCGGAAACTCTGGGCCAAACGGTTGACTTGACCGGGGTATCGCTGACAGGTAAGCATGTAGACGCTGGCCACACTGGCGGGGCGTTTTTCGGTTCTGCAAAGTATAACAAGGTCGATTCAGCACAGCTTGAAGAGGCGGCGGGCGAGTTTGTGACAGCCTGGGGCGATGCCGTAGGCGGTAAGTTTGACGAAACCCTAGATGTTTTGACCGCCGGCCTATCTATGAAAGAGATCAGCGACCATGCAGGCGGTATTATCTCAGCCGTGGGCCTGGTGGGCAGTGCGACCGGCGACCTTAAAGTGGTGCTGGATACGTTTGTCCCGACGCTGGATGACACCCAAGAGGTGGCCAGCGATTTGCCTTTTTGGTGGAGGCAGCTCAATAAAGCCGTAAGCGGTTTCCCGTTTGCTGACCTGATCCAGGACGGCGAGGTTGCGGCGACCGCCTTGACGCGGTTATCCCTTAACCTGGTAAGCGCTAACGAGGTGATTGGCAGCCTGGGCATGGAGGTCCTGGCACTGGATGAGGCTGGCATAAGGGCGGCTGATACCCTGACCGGATTGTTTGGCGGCGTTGATGCGTTTGCGGCCGCAGCCGACAATTACGCCACGGCCTTTATGACTGATGCCGAGCGGTTTGTTGCTTTCCAAGACGGAATGAAAAAATCGTTTGTGGAACTAAACGCGGAGCTGCCGGAAACGCGCCGCGAGTTCCAGCAAATGGTCGAGGCTCTGGACTTGGCCGATGAGGCCGCACAAAAGCAGTTCGCGGCGTTTATGGCGCTGGTCCCGGTGATGGATGAATATTTTCAGGCGCTGGAGCAGCACCAGGATTTAATCGCAAGCCTGGAGACCGGCATTGCTGGGCTAATTGAGGAGCTTTATGGCTCCGAGCTATCCGACCTGCAGGCGCGTATTGCGACTGAGCAGGCGCACCTGGCAGCCCAGCAGCGGGCGGCTGATGAGTTGTACCGGACGGAGCAACAGCGTTACCGCGGCGCCCTGGCGGCTGAAAAGCGGTTGTCTGATTATGTCGACTCGCTGCAGCTGGGTGAGCTATCCACTTTAACGCCTACGCAGCAGCTGGCAGAGGCAAGGGCGCAGTTTGAGGCAGCGGTTTCTGCATCGCAGGGAGGCGACGCGGGCGCAGCTCAGGACGCTACCAGGATTGCCAGCAGCTATCTGAAAATTGCCCGGGATTTTTACGCCAGCAGCGGCGATTACCGGGATATTTTCCTGGGGGTTAACCAGCAGCTTAACGGATTGGCGGGCCAGTTTGGTGGCTCCTCCGCGCCTGCGGCTGAGGTCATTGGCGAGTCCGACACGCTGGCCGACCTGCGGGCGCAACTGGCTGAGTTGCAAGCAGGCGCCGCACAGGAGCAGCGACAGGGGCAGGCGTTGGACCTAGCAGCGCAGCTTGGCGAGCTGGGTCTGGCCAAGGATGAATCCATCCACAAGCTGCTGGAGTCGATGGGCGTTGACTTGGAGGCGCTGGCGGCAGACTTTGGTATCAATCTGGAAGCCCTCGACTTGAATGTTGTGGGCGCGATTGCCTCCATGGCCGAGGCCATGGGAACGTCCTCGATTACTCTGCTCGATTTGCTGGGCACCAGCTTTGCCGAGTTGGCCGAGGATTTTGGCGTTGATATCCAAAACCTCAACTCCGCTACGGCCGAGAAGCTGGTAGAGCTTGGCGACTCGCTCAATCTGACCACCTCCGAGCTGCTGGGCAACCTGGGTTTAAGCATTGATACGCTTGATTCCAGCATGAAGTCCGAGCTGGAGGCGTTGGGCCAGGCGCTGGGGCTGAGCAATCTGGAGCTGCTGGAGGGCATGGGGCAGGACCTCGCGGCCTTGGCTGAATCCTTTGGTGTTGACCTAGGCAGTCTCGATCTGTCCATGACGGATGAGCTGCGGGCGCTGGGTGATGTGTTTAACCTGGCAATCGGTTCGCTGGCGGAAGAGTTGGACATCAACCTGTCGGTGTTGCCGGTGGCGATCCAGGAGGCGGTGGGTTACACGCCACCACCTGAGCCAGAAACGCCTGTCTATGACTATGATACTTGGGCTGATTGGTTGGCCGCAGGCCAGACTGTGGGCTGGGACAATGAAGAGTTCCTGGCAGCCTATCAGGACTGGTTTGCAAATAACAATCCTTTGGGTAATTGGTCTTGGAATCTTGCGTCCTTCGATGTGGGTACGGATTATGTCCCGCGTGATATGACGGCGAATATTCACAAGGGCGAAAAAATCATAGACCCGCAGTCCTCCGAGATACTCAACAAGTACGGGATCCGGGTGCATGCGCCAGCGGTGCCGGCGAATGATGATCGCCAATTGAAGGTGCTGCAAGCGATGAGCAGAAAGCTGGAAGACTTGCAGCGCGAGGTCAATCAACTGCGCCGGGATAACGCGGAGATTGCCGGGCGTGCAGAGGACCAGCGGGAAGAGGGCAGTAAGCAGGCGCAGGAGGATGCGGAACGCTTGGCTCGCGCCTTGAGGCAGGATATCAACACGAGGAAAGCAGGGTGATAACCGACCAGCAATACACGGAATGGTTGGCGGCAGATGACGCTCAGCCGGTTATCCTGGTGGAGGCGACGCACAGTGCCGGGGTGGAGTATGTCGCTTCGGCGCCGTTTGTCTCTGGCGCCAGCGATACGCCGGCCAATACCAGTTATGCCGATATCTTGATTGGTGACGTGGAGAGTGACGATCGATTGGACAGCGCCGCTATTGGTGACCTGCTGTTGGTCAATGATGGCAGCCTGGATAGCTGGCTTGACCTGGATTGGCGGCGTTATGCGCTCAAGGTTTTTTTGGGGGATACAGCTTGGAGTCGCGACGATTTCCGCTTGGTGATCGACGGCATTAACGGCGGCATAGAGGCGCCGGATAATGACCGGCTGGAGTGGGTGCTGTATGACCGAACGGAAACGCTCCGAGTCAGCGTTGGCGATGTGTTGGCGCCTATTGCCCTGGGCAAGGTGTATAACTGCAAGCCAGTGCTGATCGATGCCGGCACGCTTACCTACAAGGTCCATGATGGTGCCGTGACCTCGATCACGGTGCGAGACAATGGGCTTGAGGTAACACCTGCGACAGTCGACCTGGCCAACGGTGAATTTAGTTTTGGTGCGAACCAAGACCCCGCGGGCCAGGTTACGTGCGATGCGGTGCAGGCCGATCAGTCCGCAGCGGATATTGTTGATGAGCTCTGCACCAGGGCGGGTATTAGCGTCGACAGTGCAAACCTGACGGCGTTCCCAAACGCCGCAGCGCTCGGGCTTTATATCGATCAGCCGAGCGAGTTGGAAGGGTTGTTGTCAGATGTGCTGTCAAGCGTGGGGGCGACCTACCGGTTTAATGCCTTGGGTGAATTGCAGATATTCCGCCTGGAGGCCCCGGCTGCGGCCACGCTGATGCTGAACGCCGATGACATTGTGGAGCGGGGGGTGCGTCTTTCCACCAATGAGTTGCCGGTGAATATTTTTACGTTGGGCTACCGCAAAAACTGGAGCCCGCAAAGTGCTGACTCGCTGTCTACTTCACTGACCGCCACTCAAAAACGGGACTTTGAAGTTGATTATCTCACCGTTACCAAGGATAACGCCAAGCCGCTCGCCCAAGACCGCAGGGTAGACACTCTGATTGACAGTCAGACGGACGCGCAATCAGAGTGCGACCGTCGGGCGGCCCTGCGCTCGGTACAACGGCGTGCCTGGACCGTGACTGGCTTTCTGTCGGCCTCAGAGGTCAGTCTTGGGGAAACGGTCAACCTGACCTATCCGGCACTGGGCTGGAGCGCAGGCAGGGATGCGAGGGTGATTGGTATTAACAAGCGAGTCGGTAAACGAAGGATGGAGTTAACGTTATGGGCCTAGACCGGCACCTCCATATGATTCTCAATAACGACCTGGACGATCTAACGCTGACGGTTACACCAGGCGCTGTGGGTTCGCTGCCGGTCGAGAATCTGCAAAAACAGGCGCGCGGTAAGATTATGCGCGTCAATGGCACCAGTGCCGTTATAACAGCGA